>OGIE01000161.1_pt1 | contig 96260 bp, 101 predicted proteins | sample 1571581 | NCBI WGS metagenome assembly OGIE01 (sample SAMEA2582021, study PRJEB24529) | metagenome | biome: Human gut stool | place: China | collected 2011
TCGGTAGACGGAGATTACTGCGCACTTCTACAAGATGGGCAGAGCGGCAGCGGATGATAGGAGCACACTAAGTCGTATAGCAGGAATCAACGCGGCTCTGCCGCGCGCAGGCATTACATTCCGGAGGCAAAAGACTTGTGCAAGCCCGAGATTGCCAATCAAAACCCTTTCTCTTGGGGGGTGTAAGGGGGGGCTATTCTCTTTCCTCGGAAAGAGAATAGCCCCCCTTTGTCGCGTCCCCACACAGTGTGGGGAACATTCCTTCCGCATGAAGTGCGGAAAACTCACATCATATCCTTGATATGATTCAGCCGATCCAGCGCAGCGTACAGCGTCTCATCCTTCTTCGCGAAGTGCAGACGCACAATATTGTTGATCGGTTCATTGAAGAACGAGCTGCCCGGCACGGCGCCGACGCCGGCTTTTCTTGCCAGCTGCTCGCAGAAGTCGACGTCGCTCTGGCCCGTCTTGAGGTACGGGGAGATGTCGGCCAGCACGAAATACGTGCCCTCGGGATCGGTGAAGGGGATGCCGATGTCGCGCATGCCCTCGGTGAAGATCTTTTTCATGTGCGCGTAGTGCGCGCCGAACTCGTCATAGTAACTCAGCGGCATGTTGAGGCCGACGACGGCGGCCTCCATCAGGGGCGACGGACAGCCGACGGCGTTGAAGTCGTGGTACTGGCGGATGCGCGCCATGATGTTCTCCGGCGCGATGGCATAGCCGAGTCTCCAGCCGGTGACGGAGTAGGTCTTGGAGAGCGACGAGCAGGAGACAGTGCGCTCCCACATGCCGGGGATGCTGTTCATGTAGACGTGCTTGCGGCCGTCGTAGATGATGTGCTCATACACCTCGTCCATGATGGCGTAAACGTCGTAGCGGATGCAGAGGTCGGCGATGGTCTTGAGCTCTTCCTCGGTGAAGACCTTGCCGCTCGGGTTCGAGGGATTGCAGATGATGATGGCCTTCGCACCGCCGCGGAACGCATCTTCGAGCACGTTCGGGTCAAAGGAGAACGTCGGCGGATTCAGAGGGACAAAGACCGGCTCGCAGTCGGCCATGATGACCTGTGCGCGGTAGTTTTCGAAGAACGGGGAGAACATCACGACGCGGTCGCCCGGATTCGTCAGGGCGAAGAGCGTGTCGACCATCGCTTCGGTCGAGCCGATGGTCGCGACGATCTCGGTCTCGGGGTCGATGGTGCGGCCCATGAAGTGACCGCATTTGCGCGCGATGGCCTGGCGGAAATTCGGCGCACCCATCGTGATGGGATACTGATGGGGGCCTTCGTGGCTCACGACCTCGAGGCGGTCCATCATTTCCTTGGGCGGGTCAAAATCGGGGAAGCCCTGCGCTAAGTTGATCGCGCCGCATTCGTTGGAGATACGCGTCATTCTGCGAATGACGGAGTCGGTAAAGTGCTGATTTCTTCTGCTCATTTCCTGCATGGGTGTGCCGTCCTTTCCGTTGCGGTCAGTGCGGAACACGCTCGCAGAGCCGCGATCAAGTGAAGTTGTTCTTAATATTACATAAAGATGAGAGAATGTCAAGTATTACAAGGGACAACATGACGAAGTTCGACGCTTTGTCACGATAAAGCAGGAACGCGGCGGCCGCTTTTGTATAGAATGGAGCAGGCGAACGCCGGGAGAGGAGGGGAAAAGCATGTATTCGAATCCGCCGCCGCGCCCGCCGGGACCGCCGCTGTTCGGCCCGTGGCACTGCGTGGGTGTTTGCGCGCTGGCGCTGGGGCTCGGTATTTTCATCGCGGCTGTTTTTCCAGTGGGGGCGCTGATGTTTCTGGTCGCATTTCTTCTCATCTTTTGCGGCATCGGCTGCCTGCGCAGATTCTAACATCGGTTGAAAAGGGTATGAATATTGGGAGGGAAAAGCATGAAAATTGTCGTTTGGAAGTCACCCAAGGTCCTCTCGTCGCTGCTGCGGCGCGTATTTGGCGTCCGGGAGGAAGCATAACGCGCGTCCACAGTGCATAGAGTGCAGTAACCACTTAGCCGAAGGAGAGGGACTGCAATGGAACTGGAATTGAAAAAGGAGCAGTTTGCCTGTTATCAGGCGTTACCGCAGCTCAGCGAGAACCGCGAGGAGACAACGGAGACCATCGTGCCGGACTATCTGCCGGACATTGCCCGCATCGTGGATGCGAGCGGGTGCCTTTTCCTGCGCAGCCGTGAGATCGCAGACGGAAAAGCGCAGGTGTCGGGCATGGTCCGCATGACGCTTTTGTACGTGGCCGAGGACGCGCAGGGGATGAAGTCGTTTGAATACACGCTGCCACTCGACGAGACGATCGAGGGGCGCGCGCTGAGCGGCAGCGCGGACAGCTGCCTCGACGGCCGGCTCTGCTCGTGCGAAGTGCGCATGCTCAACCCGCGCAAGGTGTTCACGCGCGTGAACGTGGAGCTGACGCTTACGCCCTACGTGCCCGCGTCGCTGAGCGTGTGCAGCGGCGTGAAGGAGCAGGAAGCCTACAAGATCGAAACGCTGTGCGAGAAAAAGGACATCGGTATTATCCGCGCCATTCGGGAAAAGGACTTCACGTTTTCCGATGAAGTGCTGCTTTCGGGCACGAAGGAGCCCATTCAGGAGCTTTTACGCACAAAGTGCGCGCTGCGCGTGACCGACTGCAAGTCGATCGGCAACAAGATCGTGCTCAAGGGCGTCGCGCGGCTGGATGCCATCTACTTGGATGAGAGCGGGAATCTTGCGTCGATGAGCAGTGAATTGCCGTTTTCGCAGATTCTCGACGGCCTTGCCGAAGAGGAGGGCGAGACGACGGTGCGCGCGTCGCTGCGCCTGACAGGCGCGGAGATCCATGTCGGCAGCGAGAGCGAGCCGGACAACAACCGCGCCATCTCGCTGCGGCTCTACATCAGCGCGTTCACAGCGGTGCGCGAGGTGAAAAGCGTTTGCTGTGTGGCGGACCTTTACAGCACGGCCTACGACCTGACCGCGAAGACGGAGACGGTCGAGCTGTGCGACAGCGCGGCGCTGGTGCTGCGCGAGCAGCTCGTGCGCGAAAAGATCGAGACCGGGGCCGAGGTGCAGACGGTGCTGGCGACGGACGTGATCTTCAGCAGCGCGGGCGTGAGCGGCGGGGGAGAGAGCGCGTCGCTGCGCGCGACGGCGAATCTGCGCGTGCTGTATCTCGACGAAAACGCCGTGCCGCTGCTCTCCGAGCGGCGGAGCGAGGTGCTGCTCGAGACCGACCTTCCGGGCAGCGGACAGGCGCGGGTGCAGGACATGTACGCGGGCGAGATCGCCGCGTCCGTCGGCGCGGACGGCGTGGAGCTGCGCTTCCCCGTAACGTTTGCCGTCAGCGTGGCGGAAACGCCGCGTTATCCTTGTCTTCAGTCGCTTGAGGCCGAGGAGTGCGGGAAAAAGGACGAGAACGTCCCCTCGCTCGTGCTCCGCGCGATGAAGCAGGGCGAGCGGCTGTGGGATATTGCCAAGCTGTACCGCACAACGGCCGAGGCCATCCTCGCGGCCAACGAGCTCAAGGAGGAATCCGCCGCGGTGATCGGAAAGCTGCTGCTGATCCCGCGCAGGCGCTGAGGAACGGAGGAAGAGGGTATGAGCATGAATACGGAGATCTATCAGGATATTTCGACCCGCACGGCGGGGGACATCTACATCGGCGTCGTCGGCCCCGTGCGCGCGGGCAAGTCGACGTTCATCAAGCGCTTTATGGAGACGCAGGTCATCCCGAACATCGACAATGTCTACCGCCGCGAGCGGGCGAAGGATGAGCTGCCGCAGAGCGGCAGCGGCCGCATGGTGATGACGGCGGAGCCGAAGTTCGTGCCGGAAGAGGCGGTGGACATCGCGCTCGACGAGGGAAGCAGCTGCTCGGTTCGGCTCATCGACTGCGTGGGCTATATGATCCTGGGCGCGACGGGGCAGATGGAGGGCGAGAGCCCCCGCATGGTCTCGACGCCGTGGCTCGACCACGAGGTGACGATGAGTGAGGCGGCGGAGCTTGGCACAACGCGCGTCATCCGCGAGCATTCGACCATCGGCGTCGTTGTGACGACCGACGGCAGTATCACCGATATCCCGCGCGAGGACTACATAGAGGCCGAGGGCCGCGTCATCCGCGAATTGCAGGAGATCGGCAAGCCCTTCCTCGTCCTGCTCAACGCGACAGAGCCGGAAAGCGATCGCGTGCAGGCAATGGCAAGGGATATCGCTTCACGCTATGGCGTGACATGTCTGCCCGTCAACTGCCTGACGCTCGACGACAACGCAGTGGGAATGATTCTCAAGGCCATCCTTTACGAGTTCCCGCTCTGCGAGCTGGACCTCTTCATCCCGCCGTGGGTCGAGGCGCTTGCCGACGATCACCCGATCAAAAGCGGCCTCTATCAGGCCATCCGCGAGAACACAGGCAGCCTCCACTGTATCCGAGAGGTGCAGGGAGCGATCAGCGCCATCGGCGGCTGCGAAAGCGTCAGCAGCGCGCGCATCACGTCCATTCAGCTCGGCACGGGCGTCGCCGCGGCGGAATTGCAGCTCCCGCGCGCACTGTTCTACCGGACGCTGAGCGAGCAGTCGGGCTTCGATGTGAAGGATGACGGCGATCTGCTGAGCCTTCTCACTGAGCTCTCGTCGGTCAAGGCGGAGTACGACAAGGTGGCGCAGGCGGTGTCCGACGCGCGCGAGAGAGGCTACGGCATCGTTGTGCCGACGGTCGACGAGCTGAACTTGGAGGAGCCGGAGATCATGAAGCAGGGCGGGCGCTACGGTGTGAGGCTCAAGGCGAGCGCGCCGAGCCTGCACATCATCCGCGCCGACATCGAAACGACGGTTTCGCCCATCGTCGGCAATGAAAAGCAGAGCGAAGACATGGTCAACTATCTCTTGCAGGAGTTCGAGGGCGACACGACGAAGATCTGGCAGTCCAACATCTTCGGCCGCAGCTTCCACGAGATCGTGAACGAAGACTTGCAGGCAAAGCTCAAGCACATGCCGGACGACGCGCGCCTCAAGCTCCGCCAGACGCTTGAGCGCATCATCAACGAGGGCACGGGCGGTCTCATCTGTATCATCCTGTAAAGAAACAAAGCGAGAGGAGGTTCCTCTCGCTTTGTTACATTCCTGTAACTGGAATGTCATCACTTTGTAACTTGTCATTTCCGCTGCCCGCTGTTATGCTGTTCTATAAGAAGGATAACAGGAGGAAGAGGATATGAGCCGAAAGATCGCGCTGCCGCTGCTGGTGGCAGCGGCGCTTGTCAGCATCATCTTAGCAAGCCGCACCCCGCAGCCCATCATAGAGGAATTGCCACCGGAGGAGGCTGACGCGCCCACCGCGCTGCTCACGCAGACCGAGGAGGCCGGCGGTTAGACTGTCACGCTGAAGGTCTACGAGCCGGATGAGGCTGGCTATGCGCGCTACGCGCTCTTTGGCGCGGACGGTGCGGAGATCGACATACCGTTCGGCGTGGATCGCGGCACTTGGATCGGGAATGGCAACGCTGCCGAAAAAGTCTCCCTCACCGCACGGGACGATGTGCTCGGATTTCCGGGCTTCGAGCTTGAAACGATCCAAGGCATAGTTATGACAGTTTGTGACTTCTATGCGCTGACGGAGCAGGGCTTCGTCTATGCGGGCAGGACCTTTGGCTATGACTTTGATGATGCGGCGGAGGGCGACGGCGCGTGGCCGCTTGATCTCACGGGAGATGGGCGCAGCGAACTCATTACGCGCAGCACCTTTAGCGACGGCATGTCGTGTGTTTTTGTCTACCGTTGGAACGCCGCGGAGGGGGGCTCTCAGCGCAGTGAGGTCGACTGGGATAAGGCGGACGCGCAGCTTGCGCGCCTGAGTGCGCCCCTCGGCGTGACCGCGCGGGCGGAGACCTATCACGCACAGGACAATACCGTTACGCTGACGCTCTACACGGAAAGCGGCACGAAGGAAACGACGCTGCCGCTTACCACAGATGTTCTCGGTGAGTGGTCCACGGAATAAGCGGAATGCGTGGACCAGGATAAAAAAGGAACCGATTCTTTTGAATCGGTTCCTTTTTTACTGAAAAATTTACTTGGCCAGCACTTTTTTGAGTTTGGCGAAACGGGGGAGGGAGTCCTCCTTCGGGAGCTTGGGCTCGCCCTGGATGAGGGGGAGGACATAGTCGATGAACTCCTGCTTGACGCCGTTGTGAGAGTCGTTGATCCACTCGATGGGAATCTTCTTCTCGAAGTTTGCGACCTCGGTGAGCGGCAGCAGCTTCGTCTTGCAAACGTAGTGGTCGTCCACAGTCTCACGCTCAAAGGCGACCATCTTGTCGGTGATGCCGGCGACGGCGTTCTCCACCGCGGCACGACCGGCCATGACGGCCTCTTCGATATCGGTCTCGCTTGCGAGGTGTGCGCCGCAGCGCTGGAGCAGCGACAGCTCAATGCCGCGCACCTTCGCGCCGGTCTTTTCCTTCACGATGCTCGCCAGCAGCGCGGCGAGGCCGCCGAGCTGCGCGTGGCCAAAGCCGTCCGTCGCGCTGGTCTTGGCCTCGGAGACAAAGCTGCCGTCGGCATAGTGGATGCCCTCGGATACGGCGACCATACAGCTGCCGGTCTCCTTGTAGATGCGCTCGACGTCGGCAAGGAACGTGTCCATGTCGAAATCAGTCTCGGGCAGGTAGATGAGGTCGGGACCCGCGCCGTACTTCGTCGCGAGCGCGGCGGCGGCAGTCAGCCAACCGGCGTGGCGGCCCATGATCTCGACAATGCAGATCATGCCCGTGTCGTAGACGTGCGCGTCCTGATAGACCTCCATCAGGCTCGTCGCGATGTACTTGGCGGCGCTGGCGTAGCCGGGGCAGTGGTCGGTGCCATAAAGGTCGTTGTCGATCGTCTTGGGCACGCCCATGACGCGGCACTCGTAGCCGACCTTCTGCATGTACTTGCTGATCTTATTGCAGGTATCCATCGAGTCATTTCCGCCGTTGTAGAAGAAATAGCGGACGTCGTGCTTTTTGAATACCTCAAGGATGCGCTTGTAATCGGTGTCGTCCTCGTCGGGGTCCTTCATCTTGTAGCGGCAGGAGCCGAGGGCGGAGGAGGGGGTGTACTTTAAAAGCTCCAGCTCCTTCGGGTCTTCCTGACTCATGTCGAACAGGCGGTCTTCGAGCACGCCCTTGATACCGTGCTCTGCGCCGTAGACATTCGTGATGCAGCCGGAATCGAGCGCCGTGCGGATGACGCCGTAAGCGCTCGCGTTGATGACGGAGGTCGGGCCGCCGGACTGGCCGATGATGCACGCGCCTTTCAATTCACTCATAGCAGTTCTCCTTATCGCTTAGGCCTTGCCAGCGCAGCCGAGCACATCGACGAGCTTGTGGCGGACGAGCTCCTTGATGTTGGCGCGGGCGGGCTTGAGATACTCGCGCGGGTCAAACTTGTCGGGATGTTCATCGAGGAAGGCGCGCACGGTGCCGGTCATGGCAAGGCGCAGGTCGGAGTCGATGTTGATCTTGCAGACGGAGAGCTTTGCGGCCTCGCGCAGCTGATCCTCGGGCACGCCGATAGCGTTGGGCATCTTACCGCCGTGCTCGTTGATCATCTTGACATACTCCTGCGGGACGGAGGAGGAGCCGTGCAGCACGATGGGGAAGCCGGGCAGACGCTTGGAGACTTCCTTCAGCACATCGAAGCGCAGCGGGGGCGGGACGAGGATGCCCTGCTCATTGACGGTGCACTGCTCGGGCTTGAACTTGTAAGCGCCGTGAGAGGTACCAATGGCGATGGCAAGGGAGTCGCAGCCGGTCTTGGAGACGAATTCCTCGACTTCTTCGGGATGGGTGTAGGACGCCTCGTGCGCGGCGACCTTGACCTCGTCCTCGATACCGGCGAGGGTGCCGAGCTCGGCCTCGACCACGACGCCGTGGTCATGTGCGTACTCGACGACCTTCTTCGTGATCTCGATATTTTCGGCAAAGGGCTTGGAGGAGGCGTCGATCATGACGGAGGTGAAGCCGCCGTCGATGCAGGACTTGCAGGTCTCGAAGTCCGGGCCGTGGTCAAGGTGCAGCACGATGGGGATATCGGGGCAGCACTCGACAGCAGCTTCCACGAGCTTGACGAGGTAGGTGTGGTTCGCGTAGGCGCGGGCGCCCTTGCTGACCTGCAGGATCACGGGCGCGTGCTCTTCCTGGCAGGCCTCGGTGATACCCTGCACGATCTCCATGTTGTTGACGTTGAACGCGCCGATGGCGTATCCGCCGTCATAGGCTTTTTTGAACATTTCAGTAGATGTTACGAGCGGCATAATATCTTCTCCTTTGATAAAAAGTTATTTCAAATGTTTGGTACGTTTGGAACTAATTGTATTGTAACACAGAAATTTGATTTTGCAAGAGGATTTGCGATATTTTTGAAAAAAGGAGACAAAACCGATTCGCTTTGTCTCCTTTCTTTGCTTAATTGACCCAGATCGCGGGAAGGCGGGTGCAGGTGAGGCCCATTTTCCGCTGCAAATGCAGCGACGCTTCGTTTCCGTCGACCACGTGGCAGTAGGGCGTGCGGCCCTCCTTCAGCGCCGCAGCGATCAGAAATGCTTCCAGCTGCGCGGCATACCCGCGGCGGCGGAACGGCGGTAGAATTTCGAGCATGCCCATGCTGCCGTCGTCATGAAAACCGGCGAAGCCTGCGAGGGTATCGCTCTCAAATACGCCGAAGAGTGTGCCGTGTTCGATGCGGTCGCGGATGTACGCACCGTCGCCGTCGTGATAGACGGACGCGGCCAGCGCCGCGTGCTCCTGCGTCAGCGGGCGGATGTCCGCCGTGACGGGGCAGGGCGGCTCGCCCTTTTCATAGACCCACTGCGTGCAGCGCATGGAATCGTGCAGGGAGAATTCCCGCATCAGCGCTGCTGCGGCATCGTCACTTTTGACGGTGGACAGCTTGGGAGTGGCAGGGCAAAGCGTGCGAATCTTTTCGCACAGAAGCGCGCCGTCCTGTATGTCGCTCAGCAGAAACGTTCCGTCCGTGCTGAGGACGAGAGAGCCTTCATCTCCGTTATAAAGCAGGCGGCCTGCGCCGCGGCGCAGTGATTCCGTCATGTCGACGCACTCGGGCGCGGTGTTCATCAGATGTTCGCCTTGACGGTCTCGGCGATCTGATCGGCCGTCAGGCCGTATTCGCGCAGCACGTCCGCCGCCTTGCCGGACTGGCCGAAGCGGTCGTTCACGCCGATCTTGTGGAACTTGCAGTTGACCTTGCCCATCAGGACGTCGGCTACGGCGTCGCCCAGACCGCCGATGACGCTGTGCTCCTCGACGGTGATGACCTTGCCGCACTTTTCAGCCCATTCGGTGACGCACGCAGCGTCGATGGGCTTGATGGTGTGGATGTTGATGACGGCGGCGTCGATGCCCTCCTTGGCGAGCTTCTCCGCGGCGGCGAGGGATTCGCTGACCATCAGGCCGGTCGCGAAGATCGCGACATCCTTGCCCTCGCGCAGGAGATTGGCCTTGCCGATCTCAAAAGGCTTGACCATGTCGCCCTCGAACACGGGGGTGGCAAGGCGCGCAAGGCGCATGTAGACAGGACCGTTCATCTCGGCGATCGCCATGGTGGCGGCCTTGGCCTCGTTGGCGTCCGCGGGGCAGATGACCGTCATGCCGGGGATGACGCGCATGAGGGCGATGTCCTCGATGCACTGGTGACTGCCGCCGTCCTCGCCGACGCTGACGCCCGCATGGGTCGCGCAGATTTTGACATTGAAGTGGGGATAGGCGATGGAGTTGCGAATCTGCTCATAGGCGCGGCCGGCCGCAAACATCGCAAACGAAGAGCAGTAGGGGATGAGGCCCATCGTGGACATACCGGCGGCGATGTCGACCATGTTGGCCTCGGCAATGCCGCAGTTGTAGAATTTTTCGGGGTGCGCCTTGGCGACCTTGCAGGTCTGCGTGGCGTTGGCGAGGTCGGCGTCGAGCACGACGACCTTATCATTCTTTTCGACAAGCTCGATCAGCGCTTCGCCGTAAGCCTGACGGGTTGCAATTTTATCAGCCATGTTCTTAGTCCTCCAATTCCTTCAAAGCCTGCTCGCGCTGCTCGGCATTTGGGGCCTTGCCGTGCCAGCCGACCTGATTCTCCATGAACGAAACGCCCTTGCCCTTGACGGTGTGTGCAAGGATGGCCTTGGGCTTGCCGGGCATGGTAGGCTTGGAGAGCGCGGCCTCGACGGCGTCGAGATCGTTGCCGTCGGGCAGCTCGACGAGGTCAAAGCCGAACGCGCGGAGCTTGGCGGGCAGATCGCCAAGGCTCATGACCTGGTCGTTCGTGCCGTCGATCTGGAGGCCATTGTTGTCGATGATGACGGTCAGATTGTCGAGCTTATAGTGCGCGGCGGCCATATAAGCCTCCCAGATCTGACCCTCCTGGCTCTCGCCGTCGCCGACGAGGGCGAAGACCTTCGTATCCTTGCCGAGATGCTTGGCGCCCAGCGCCATGCCGACGGCGATGGACACGCCCTGACCGAGAGAACCCGTGGAGGCGTCGATGCCGGGGACCTTCTTGGCGTCGGGGTGGCCCTGCAGGATGGAGTGCAGCTGGCGGAAGTTTTCATACTCGTCGCGGGAGATAAAGCCCTTAGCGGCGAGCACCGCGTAGTAGCAGGGAGCCGCATGACCCTTGGAGAGCACGAAGCGGTCGCGGTCGGGATCGTGCGGGTTCTGCGGGTCAACGCGCATGTGATTGAAGAAGACGCTGGTCATCAGCTCCACAGCGGACAGCGAGCCGCCGGGGTGGCCGCTGCCGGCGTTGGCGGTCATCGTGATGATGTCGCGCCGCACCTGCCGGCAGATGGGGGAAAGCTCTTGTGTATTCATGGAAACCCTCCTTGAAAAATACATTTCATCAACTATTAAGTATATCGGATGAAGCCGGGAAAGTCAATTTTAATCCTCGTTCTTTTTCATCTTTACATGCGACAAGGGATTTGCCTTTGCAGCCACGCGCAGCGCGTCGTTATCAATGTGTGTGTAGATCTCCGTCGTGTTCAGATGCTCATGCCCGAGCACCTCCTGCACGGCTCTGACGTCCACGCCATTTTGCAGCATGAGCGTTGCCGCCGTGTGGCGCAGCTTGTGCGAGGAGTATTCCGAGGCATCGAGCCCCGCGGCGCTCAGGTGCTTTTTGACGAGCGCGTGGACGCTCGAGCGGCTGATGCGCTCGTTGCGCGACGAGAGGAAGAGGGCATTGTGATCACGGCCGGAGATGGGGCGGCGGACGGCGAGGTAGCTCTTGAGCGCGTCTTTGCAGGCGTCGTTTAAGTAGACGATGCGCACCTTGTTGCCCTTGCCGAGCACGCGCAGCGCGTCGTCCTGAATGTCCTGTAAGTCAAGGCCGCAGAGTTCGGAAATGCGCAGCCCGCAGTTCAGAAAGATCGTCAGAATGCAGTAGTCGCGCTCGCGGTTCTGCCCGTCGACGGACTGCAAAAGCTGCACGCTCTCATCGAGTGTCAGATATTTCGGCAGCGACTTTTTGATCTTGGGGGAATCGAGGTCCTTGCAGGGATTCGTGTCCAAAAGGTGCGCTTTATTGACCAAATAGTTGTAAAAAGACCGAATTGTCGAGATTTTTCGCGCTCTGGACGCGGCATTTAAGCCGTAGTCGGACACGTCGCTGTTTTGATGCAGCACGCGGTCACGGCTCAGATAGGTCATGTAGGCGTAAATATCGGTCAATGTTACTTTTTTCACAAAGTCAAGATCGACGTCCATGATGGAAATTTCATTGAGAGGGAGGCCGCGCAGAGACGGATCGCGCGACTGCTTCAAATAGCGGAAAAAGTTGCGCAGGTCGAGGAAATATTCATCGACCGTTTTCTGCGAGTGGGCTTTGATGGTCTCGTGGTAGGATAGAAAATCGCGCAAAATCGGCGGCGATTCCAAGCGGTAGTCGTTCATAATATAAAGTAAGCCGCATTTTCACGCGAGCTCATTCGTTACAACAAAAATAATACGGAGAGATACTCCAAAATTGAATTTCAAAATGTCGGTATGTCGGCAGAGAAAAATTCAGCAGCTTTGATCTGTGAGCGTTGTTGGCGGTTCAATCGTGATACAAAGCTGCGCAGAGATTGATCCTTTGAACGGGATGCACAGCGCACATGCCGTTGATCGGCTGTACGGCGGTTTTCAATAAAGGAGCCGATGGAGAGGGGCATTTTGAAGTCTATACCAAATTGAACAAAATAAAAATTTTGTTCAATTGAGGGGAGCGGAAAAACGTATTTTTGCGGAAATGAGCGTTTTGGCGTGGCTGGCGACAAAAACCTCCTTTGTCAGGATCATGGGATTCTATGGGTCCGGCAGTGTGAAAACGCTGCCGGTTTTGCTGCTATATTATAGATTATAGAAACTGCTTTACAATCGGTGCGTCGGCGTTTACGCCTGCACAATGGCGCGCAGCGCTTCGGCGATGTTGCACGCTTCGATCAGCGCGAGCCCCTGCGGCGCGCGGATCTGATCCTTGCGCTGCTTCGGGATGATGCATGTTTCAAAGCCCAGACGGTGCACCTCGCTGAGCCGCTCGCTCAAATGGTTCACGCTGCGAAGCTCGCCGGTCAGGCCGACCTCGCCGATGGCGGCGACGTGATTGCCGATGGGCTTGTCGAGATAACTCGACGCGAGCGCCAGCACGGCGGCAAGGTCTGCTGCGGGCTCGTCCACGCTCAATCCGCCAATGACGTTCAAGAACGCGTCACAGCCGGACACCTTGAGCGCGCCGCGCTTTTCGAGCACCGCCATCAGCATGGCGGCACGGTTGTAGTCAAAACCGTTGCTTGTCCGCCGCGAGACTGACTGCGCCGCGGGCGCAAGCAATGCCTGCACCTCGGCCAGCACCGGGCGCTGGCCTTCCATCACGCAGGTCACGCACGTGCCGGGCGCATCGTCAGGTCGTCCCGAAAGCAGCATTTCCGACGGGTTCGGCACTTCGACAAGGCCTTCGCTGCGCATCTCGAATACGCCGATCTCGTTCGTCGCGCCGAAGCGGTTTTTCGCCGCGCGCAGGATGCGATAGCTCATGTGCGCCTCACCCTCGAAATATAAAACGCAGTCGACCATGTGCTCCAACACCTTCGGGCCCGCAATAGAACCCTCTTTGTTGACGTGCCCGATGACAAAGACGGTGATGCCCTCCCCTTTGGCCAGCTGCATCAGCTCCAGCGTGCAGGCGCGCACCTGCGCCACGCTGCCCGCGGGCGATTCGAGCGAGTCCTGATAGAGCGTCTGGATGGAGTCGACGATCAAAACGTCGGGCTTTTCTTCTTCGACGGATTCCAGCACATCACCGAGGCAGGTCTCGGACAGCACGTACAGGTTGTCCGACTGCACGCCGAGACGGTCGGCGCGCAGCTTGAGTTGACGCGGCGATTCCTCGCCGGAAACGTACAGAATTTTCGCGGTTTCACTCAGTTTTCCGCAGATCTGCAGCATCAGCGTCGATTTGCCGATGCCCGGTGCACCGCCGACGAGCACGAGCGAACCCTGCACAGCGCCGCCGCCGAGCACGCGGTCGAGTTCGCCCATGCCGGTGGGAAAACGGATCTCCTGCGCCGTGTCGAGCTCTGCGATCGGGTGCGCCTTGGCGCGCAGCGCGCGGCTGCGGCCACCCGTTTTTGCCTTTGCACCGTCGCCGACGGCCTGCTCGACGAGCGTGTTCCATGCGCCGCAGCTCGGGCAGCGGCCCGCCCATTTGGGCGTTTCGTTGCCGCACTCCGTGCAGAAAAATACACTTTTTGCCTTTGCCATATTGTAAACCTCTTTTGCTTTACTGCTGCTGCTGTAAAAGACCGGACGCGATCACAACGGCCAGTCTTTGCTGATATTCGCCACTTTTCAAAAGCGCCGTTTCGTTTTCATTGCTCAAAAATCCGCACTCGATCAGGATTGCAGGCGCGGTGACGTTTTTCATCAGGAAGATCGACGCGTCGATGGCCTTCTCTGCCTTCTCATTGCCCGCATTGACAGTCTGATTCAGCGCGAGCTGCACCGCATTCGCGACCTCGGCACTCCCCTCTTTTTTGCCGTAAAACACCTGCGCGCCGTGCGTCTGCTTGGATGACGGAAGGCTGTTCTGGTGGATGCTGACAAGGATAGCGCCTTGCGTGCTGTTGACCAGTCCCACGCGGTTTTCAAGGTCGGAGCGCTTCTTTTCCCGCAGCGTGGACGCACTGGCATCGTGGATGGAGATATCCTCTGTGCGCGTCATGCGCGTCTCCTCGCCGAGAAAAACGAGCAGCGCGTCGAGCCGCCGCGCGATGGCGAGGTTCATGTTGCTTTCCTTGCTGCCGTCGGCGGCGACGGCCCCGCCGTCCTCCCCACCGTGCCCCGCGTCGATGACCCAGACGGTCTTCCCTGTCGGCGCCGACACGCTCGTCTCCACCGCCTCCGGCGGCAGAAGCAGGCTGACGGTCACCGCCGTCAGCACGAGCAGCAGCGCGAATATGGCGTAAAACGCCTTTTTTCCGAAAACGATAAACAAAATACCCCTCACCCCGGAACAATGTATGCCCCGCGGCGCGGCCTTATGTGCTTTTCATTATACAGGACTTTGAACAAAAAGAAAAGCCCCGCTTCCCTTTTTTCTCCCGCTGCATAGGATGGTGTGGGCGGATGCCCGATTTCTTTGCAAGGAGGAGACTTCATTGGACGACAACAGAGCCATGCGCGCCGAGTCCGGCGTGGGTACACTGCCGAACGGCTGCTGCGCGCCGCTGGCTTTTCCCTATGTCCCCGTGCAGAAAAACGACCCCGAGCGCTATTCCCAACAGGACGCGCTCAAGGCCGGCACGCTGTTTCCGGGGCTGAACCTACCCTTTCACGCGCAGATGAAGACGAAGTTCCCCGCCGTCAACACGGCGCTCTCAGAGCTGATGGCGCTCGATTTTGCCATCGACGAGCTGGGGCTTTATCTCACCACACACCCGGAGGACACCGAGGTTCTGAACCTCTACTGGTCGTATATCAAGCTCGGCCGCGAGGGGCGCGAGGCCTATGAAAAGCAGTACGGCCCGATTTTGCAGACGGACGTGACGCCCGGCAGCTTCAAGTGGCTGAATGATCCGTGGCCGTGGGATCTGGAGGGAGAAAAGTAATGTTTGTATATGAGAAAAAGTTACAGTACCCCGTCAAGATCAAGAACCCGAATCCACGGCTTGCCGCGGCGATCATCTCGCAGTACGGCGGCCCAGACCTCATTTAACCATAATTCTTATCAAGCGCTTTGTAACTATCTCGCGCTCAATAAGGCAAAGGCAGGGCGAGTGCCCTGCCTTTGTAAATTATGTAATGATTTTTGTTTTCCATAGCAAAAAGAATGCAGCAGCGAATAAAACGATGGTCGCTATCCAAATAGCCCATTTGGCAAATCTGTTTGTCCCGATTGTGCTGCATAGTGTGGCGACTAAGAAGCTGATTCCGCCCAGCATGATAAAATTATAAAGGGCGAATTCAGCGCTGCTGCTTTCTCTGGAAAATAAGCCGATGTTTGTCGTTAAAAGGGAAAACAGGGCAACAAACACAGTTAAGATCACGAGGACGTTTGCATAAATGTTGTGCTCCATGTTTTTTAGGTCCTCTGTCTTTTTCTCAATCTCTTCTACTTGCCCCTTATAGATTTCTGTATAGTCAGCAAGCCCTTTGAAGTCGATCTCACTTTGGAATGCCCCATCATATGGTTCGTCGGGCTCTCCGCTCAACTGTTCAAAGACAATCATGGCGTATTTTTGGTTCTCGGACAGCTTAATTTCTCCGCTTGATACATTTCTCAGCCGAAAGAACACCTTCGTGAAATGTCCAGGCTGATATACGGGCGATTCCAGCGATAGCCCCTGCCTTATTCTGCTGTTTTTCAGATAAACTCGCCCCAGCAGATTATCGGGCAGCCTAACCGCTTCTTTCGAAGCAACAAACACAGATTCCCCCGGCTTTAACGTAGCGGAACATTCCTCTTTCTGGTTAACCGCGAAATACTCCGTTCTCAAGTCGTACCCAATATTTGTAAGGCAATTTGCATCAAAGTTCTCGATAAGGCTATTGCTTTCCACCATCCTTGCGATGTCGTTATCTACAAGTACCATGGCAGTCTCCTCCTTTGAATAGTCGGATTCTACACCCTTTTTTGCAGCTTGTAAATAGGCGTTATTCAAAAAAAAGCGGTGGTATGGACAGAATCCATACCGCCGATGATATGTATAACCGAAGGGCGAGGCCTCACGGCCCCGCCCTTTACTGTTCCGTTGTCTTGAAGTAATATTTTACATATTCCCGTTCAAGCAATTTGAAGTCGCAGCACACCCTTGTGAGAAACGGATTGCGCCCGCCTGTTGCGCCGTCGTATGTCTTTCTCGCGTGTCGGTATACGTCCTCTTTGTGGTCGTTGCAGAATTCCAGTTGATTCCGCAGCAGGTTCTTGTAGCGCTCGTCTGGCTCTTTTTCGATATCGAACGGGACGAGGAAAAAATCTTTCGCCGGAACCATATTGTTGAATCCGAGAATGCCATATTTCCCGCCGTCAATGCGCATAATATGTACATTGCTTTTCAGCTTTTCGTGGTTCGGCTTCGGCGATTCCATCGGGACGAAGTATTTGTGCCCGTTGATTTCCAGAACAACGCCGATGTAGGGGCGGCGTTCCCTTTTATTAAACTGCACGCGGTGGTCCTTTTCGTGCAGAAATTCGATAAATCCGTCTCTGATTCTATATATTCTCAGCTTTTCCATGGCAATCTCTTTCTGTAAAAAAGCGGGGCAACTTGCGTTGACCCGCTTTTTAGCTCCTCACTTAAGGCAGAGGCTCTCCTCTTTTTTGGCTCCCCACTCAAGGTAGGGGTTCTCCTCTTTTTTAGCTCCTCACTTAAGGCAGAGGTTTTCCTCTTTGGGGGCGGCAAGAACTGGCGACCGGGTATTGTTCTTGTCAGCAGAGCGTCGCCCATGGGTCCCACTCTGTACTGCTATTATATGCGATTGTTTCAAAAAGTCAACATTTTGCGAACATTTCTTTTGCCAGTTGTTGCCAGTTACAGCCAGTTACGGCCAATTACGGCCAGTTGTAGCCGTTTTCGGACAAAAGGGCGAGGCCTCACGGCCCCGCCCTTCTCTGTTCTTTCCCTCATGGCGTCGGCAGGCTCAGGCCCTTCGGCGCGTCCTCGTCCGCAAGCTCGCTCACGATCTGCACCGCGACGGTCAGTCCGTGCTTTGCCGATTCGCTGATCTGCTGCGTGGACTTCTTCGGCTCATACTCGCTGAATGTCGCCGCCTTTGCTACGTCTCCGGCGTAAGCGTATAGCTTTTTCAGCATCTTCTCCCGTGTCTCTTTGCTGGCGTTACGGAAGGCGTTCAGCGTCACCATTTCGTCCAGCGCCCCACCGACGGCCTTGCGCCACGCTTTCTCATATACCTGCGTCTGATAGGCGCTCAGCTTATGTGTCTCGCCGTCGATCGTCACTGAGTTCGGCGTTGCGCTCGGCAGCGCGCCGGTATAGCCGTCGTCGTACAGGCTCGCCACAGCGTCCGCCGTCGCCCTTTTGCCGCTGCCAGTCCGGTCTTTCAGCAGGTCGCGCGTCTTCGCCTTGAGCGTGCGCCCGTGCGTGTGTGACAGGTCGCTTTTCTCCACGCGCGCCGCCGCGTCCTCGTAGGCGGCCGCCGCCTCCGGCGAGATCGACCGCACAAGACCCAGCAGGTACGCTTCCACATTATTCGCCGGGATGCCGTAGCCGTATGTCGCGATATCTTTCGCAACGTCCTTGAGCCAGCCGACAAGGTCATTCCCTTCACGGCGTATGTATTCACCGAGGTCTCCGCCGTTTTTCAGGATGTTGACCATCTCGTCGCCATGTTTTTTGAGCGACCCGCCGCGTTTTATGATTCCCTCGATCAGGTCGTCCAGCTGCTCAAGCCCCGGCGTCTCGATGCGGTACCATTGATCGCCGGAGAGCATATTGCCGAAGATGTCAGCCAGCTCCTCACCGCCTGCCATCACGCCTGCAAGGTCCCCGACAAGGCCCGTGCCGTACTCCTTGAGTACGCTTTCAATCGTCAGCTCGTCATCATCGTCGCGGTAGCGCTTTGCGCCGTTTTTCAGCGCCGCGATCATAAACGTCACTGTCTGACTCCACACGGCATTGACGATTGCCGCTGTCACAGCCTCGCCGAGGCTCTCCTTTGCCTTCTTGACCGTCTCCTCGTTCGCGCCGCTGTTCTTGTAGAATTGCAGCTCGCCGTATTTCTGCCGGATGGCGTTGTACGTCTGCGACGAATCGGACTTGAACAGCGTGAAGGCTCTCGCGATGGCGCTCTTGCTCCTGCGCAGCGTGCCCTGGTGGATGATGTCAGAGGTAGACTGACTACGCGCCACGGCGTCGTTAAATTCCCTGGCGACCTCCTGATAGAACGGGCTTTCGCCGGTGTCGATTTGCTCTTTCGTTCCGACTTCCAGGTTTGGGTGCTCGCGGTGCACCTTGTTCTCGGCCTGCGGCCACAGCACGGACGCGGCCCAGCCATCCATGGCGGTGATTGTGCCGCCGCCGAATGCGAAGTTCGTAAATCTGTTCGTCTCGGTCCAGTTGGGATTGTCCTTTAGCTGCTTGGTCTCCGGCATCGAATAGCCCATTGTGCGCCATTGCAGTTCTTGCGTGTACTTGCTGATGAGGTCTGTGTCGATGCTGCGGATCTGCTTGACCGACGGAAAATTCTTCGCGCCGAGGTAGGCGCTGCCCATCGGGATGCTGCCCAGCTGCTTGAGCACGATGCTCGGATTGAAGCCGAATACAGCGGAAATGTAGTTGCTGAACGCCTTGTCCGTCAGTTTGTCCGTCCAGGCCTTATTCTCAGCCTTGCCACCCTGCATGTCCGTCACAAGGTCCGTGATGTACTTGTTCGCCGCATCGCCCCACTCGTGAGCGATGGTGTTCTTCATGCTGCTGTCGATCCCGCCCCAGTTCATCAGCGTGTTCATGTTGCGCGTCGGGATCGCCATGCCGGTATAGCGCGCCGTCTGGTCGACGTGCCGCTCGAAGGCGTCAAAAGCGCTGATGTTGTAGCTCGGGTTTTTGGAGTATTCGCGCGGCTTCAAGTGGCCGACGCCTTCCGCCGTCACGTCAAACTTGCCGAATTCGCTCTTCGTGTAATTCTGATTTGAGAAGATCGGCGCGTAGTCCTTTGTGATGGCCTTGTCGTAGCCGAGCAGTGTGTTCGATACCTTGTTGATCGCCTTCGGCGCAAAGTCGTTGTAGTAATTCCCGAGGATCTTCGCGAGCTCTGCTTCCTCCGGCGTCAGGTCGCTCACGATCTTCTTCACCGTCTCCGGTGCGAGCTTGACCGTCTTTCCGCCCGCCAGCGCCTCGGCACGCTTGCCCTTGCTGTACAGCTCCTTGTCAACAAACGTTCTGCCGCCCGCCATGTGCTGCAAATTCGCGTAGTTCTTGCTTTCAAGATACAGGTGTACCTTCTGCGCGGGCGTCATGTAGACTTTCACCGTCTCGCCGAAGATCGGCTTGTCTCCCATGCGCAGCTCCACAAGCTCCGGCAATTCCAGCTCGTACCAGACGGCATCTTTACCTTGACCGTCCGCTTTTTTCACCCAGTCCTGATGTTCATTCAGGAAGTTTTCTAACAGGCGGTTCGCCTTTACAGTGTAGTCGCGAACGTCGCGCTCGCCGCTTTCCAGCTGCTTCGCCATGGAGTAGAACGCGCCGTTCGGATTCCAGCCGCCCATGCGCTGTAAGACGTTCATCGGGCTCAGCTGTTGGTCGTTGATGAGCTCGTCGAAGAGCTCCCCGGGCTTGCTCTTGTCCTTTTTGCCCTTCGGCGCACTGCGCAGCTCCCGCGTCGCGTCTGTGTAGACCTCCTGAAACATGCGTCCCATGTCATCGTTCAGCACATTATTTCGGTTATAGAATTCCGTCCGCAGGCCGACCGCTGCCTTGTAGAGGTCGGTGAGGGCGTCGATGTCCATGTCGCCGATCTTGTCGTTATCAAGACGTTCGACGATGTGCTTCAAATCTTCGCTCGGCAGGAAGTTCGGGTCCTCTTTCTCCGCCCTCTTGTACATCTCGCCCAGGCTGCGCCATGTCGCCTTATATTTGTCGCTCCAATGCAGCTCATCCGCCGCGCTGATGGCGTAGATGTCGATGTCGCCGAGCACGTCGTCCCATCTCTCTTTCAGCGCCTCCGGCGCGCGGTTGCGGTTTTTGCTCAGCCATTGCAGTTGTTTGAGTGTCTTCTGCTGCATCTCGCGCAGCTCGCGGTTTTCCCTCCTCCGGCGTGCTGCCTCGGTGCGGCGTTCCCGTGCTTTTGCCTCGCGGATCAAATCGCGCTCGCGGGCCTTGCGCTCCCGTTCCTCGTTTTCGGCCTGCTTTTTCGCTTTTGCCTCTGATTCCCATTCTTTCTGCTGTGCCCGCTGTTCCTGCTGCCGCTGGTTGAACCGTTCTCGTTGCTGCGCGAGCTTCATGTTCGTGCGGTCGCGGAGCTTGATCTCGAGGTCGGCCTTTTCCGCGAAGGTTTGCAGCGCATTGTCCATTTTCTGCTCAAGCTCCCGGTATAGCTGCTCGCCTCTGACGCTGTCCTTCCCGGCAATTTCTGCAATGTAATCGCTCAGGCTCACGCGCTCGGCCTGTCCTTCTTCGGCCATCTGCACGATACGCTCAAGGACCTGCTTGCCGTCGGTCTCGTTCCTGTTGAAAACCGTCGGCAGCTGCTCGGAGAGCTCAGCATTGAATGCGTCCACGCCGATAGCGCTCTTGTCGTTCGTGAGGTAAACGTCTGCCGCGTACGCTCTCTTGCGGAAGCCGTTCCAGTCTTGGCCAAAAAGTGCCTTGACCTCTGCCGGGACGTATATCTTTCTGTGGGCCACGTACTGCCCCATTGACCGCATCGTTTCATCCGCCGTCGTTTTGATAATGCCGGATTCATACATCTTATCGAAGAACGCGTCGCGCTCCTTCTCGGTCAGCTTTCCGTTCTTGATGACGCTTTCGGCATATCGGTCGATGGTCGTTCTCAGCGCGTCTCTGTCCTCCGTCGGCACTGAGAAAGTGCCCAGTATTGCTTTTTGCAGGTCGCGCTTTGCGATGGTGGGCTTACTCTCCTCGGTGGGCTTTGTCACCTTTCGCACCGGTTTTAGGTTCCCCGCATCTTCGCGCTTGGCATCGCGCTCTGCCTTGGCATAGGCGCTTTCCCGCTGGCGCTGGCGCTTCTCTTCCTCTTTCGCCTCCTGGCGCTGGCGCCTCTGATCCTCTTTCAGCGCGCGGTCGGCGAGCTTTTCGTCTTCGGCCTCTCTGGTCTCCCGCTTGCGCCGGTCGGCCTCGTCCTGCTGTGCAAGCAGGTCCTCTTTCGCGTCGTCGATAGAGAATTTCTCTTTCATCTGCCGCCGAATTTCGTCACCCAGCGTCTTCGGCTTGACGTTCCCGCCGTTTTCAGATACACTTTCCGTAGAAGAGGTGGCACCGCCGGTATCGACGTCCTTTGCGGACGATTCTCCGGTCTTGAACGGTTCCGTCTCTTCGCCCATGATCTGCCTGCGGATTTCGTCGCCCAGCGTCGGCGACTTGACATTTTCGCCGTGGCCTGATACACTGTTATCATCAAGTTCAACCTTTGCCCGCAGCGCCAGAGACTTTAATATCTGGTTGCCAGGCAGCATTCGGTTGAGCTTGTTTTCGTTTTTTACGAAAATCGTTGCATCATTGCCGAGCTTTTCGAGCATCGCCGCGATGTTCTCGCGCCCGTGAATAGACGTGACCTTGTGGGCGGTTTCGCCGTAAAGGTCGTTGCTTTTGTCAAGCGCAGCTATGATGTAATTCCCTGCGGAATCCTGATCCGCTGTCACATAAACGATACTGTTCCGCGCCGGATTGTCGATGACGACCGGCGCATTTTTTATGCCCTCTTGCAGATTCAGAATATTTTTTTGCGACAGCGCATGTGCGCTTCTGCTGCCCTTCGGCGGCCGAATCGCCTTTGTGATAACGCTCATCGGAATGTACATCGGCGCATTGTCTACGCCTTCTACACTGCTCTCACCAAGATAGAGCGAATCACTGCTTTTAATCGTTCCGTCATTGCTGAAATAGCCTCGCACCTGATCTTTCCACGGCATGTCCCGCGTGTTAGCGATGCTATATTTCTCAGGCGGTCCCGTTCTGCGTTCCGTCGCCGCCGCGGTCTCGTGGCCCGTGTCCACGATGCCGCGCTCCTCAAGCGTCTGCTGCACGTCCTCCTGATACTTTCCGGCCTTTTCGCCGAAGGCGTTGATACCGGCATAGGCGTCGGCGAGAATTTCATTCTTAACGTCCAGCAGCGCTTGCTCGACCTCGTAGTCCGCCGCGTTCTCGTCGATGTCGATGATGCCGCGCAGGTTGCGGATATACGATTCGACGATGCCGTCGAATTCCTTGTCGCTGTACTTCTCGCGGATCGACCGCTCCACCGCCTGAATAAGCCCCGGATTCTGGTCCGCGTACTCGTGGAAAATTTCGTGGCTTGCGATCTGCTCGGGGCTCACGCTCATGTGGTCGGCCTGTACGATGATCTGTCCGCCCGCCCACACGCCTCGCACGCTCATCACGCGATCTCTCCCGCGCACGGGGATCGAGCCGAGCACGAATACCGGCGTCTTGCTGGTCTCGTACTGAATGCGCTGTGCTGTTTCCTGCAATTTCGCGTCCCACGCGCTCTCCGGCAGCACCGTTACGCTCTTGGTGTCGGTTCCGGCGCGAACGCCCAACTCGGTGGAGCTTACCGGTTCGAGCCGTAAATTTCTTGCAAGATTCTGTCTTTCAATCGCTGCTCCGCTTTGTTCAGCGGCGCGCTGTGATCCGCCGCGGCCCAGGCGTCCGCTTTGCTCTCCGGTACGCGCACCAGCGTCCCGTCGTCCGCTTCGCTCAGATACGCCGCCTCTTTCTCCAGCGTCGGCAAGCTCAGCCCCCGCGGCATCGTTTTGTGTTTCTTGTCCTGCATTGTCAATTCCTCCGTTCCGCCCCTCCGGCATGTCGTAGATCGGGAGTTCTTCGTGTGTCCGCTCGCTCATGTCCGCGCCGGGGATGGCTTTCTTTGCTGCAATGTATTCTTCGTTCGGTGCAATGTGCTGCCCGTGGATATCCGTATAGCCGTTTGTCAGCATATCGTCCAGCAGCAGCTCCACGCGCTTTGCCGCCGCGAAGTTTTCCTGCCCGTGGTTGTGGATGATCGCACTCAGCGAGCGGTCAATGTCGTCATAGCGCACGCCCTCGTCATCCAGCAGCCGCGTGATGCGCTCGCTCACGCCGCGCTTGGTGCGGATGTATTCGTCGTCGCCCGCCTCGCGGCTCGTCCGGCGGATGAGCTCGCCGCCCTTTTGGGCAAAGCTCATTTCCTCCTGCAAGACCGCCGCCGCGTCCGCGTAATAGCTGTGCAGCTCGGGGTGGTCGAACTGGAAGGCGTTCACGCTCCGCTCGCCTACGCTCGCGCTGTCGCGCCGGTCGATGTGCTGATCCTCATTCACGCGATAGATATTGTGCTCTGCATCCACGGCCAGCGTGCCGTCGTTGATCTTCTGAGATACCTGCTGTACGTTCTCCTGCGTCGTGTACTTGTCGAGCGCGACGCGCTTGCCCTCGTCTAAGGCGTCCGCTTTGCCCTCTGTTGCGCCCTGTGCGGCGTTCGGCTGTGTGGGCGTCAAATTACCCCCACCCGTGCCCTGCGCGCTCTCAGGCGTCACCGCAGGCTGTGCGGGCATGGTGTTCTGCTGCTGCACCGGCCGCTGCGCTGTTGGTGCGGCCTCTTCCGGCGTCATCGCTTCCGCCGACGGCGTGGCCTCTTTCGTCTCCGCCGCGGCGCGCTCGGCCTCGATTTGCGCGCTTCTTCGCTGAACACCCTCTACGCCGCTGCCCAGCAGGCCAAGCGCACCGCCGACGAGGAAGTCGTTCAGGATCTCCGCCGCGTCAAGTTCGCTGTAATTCTGTCCGGCACGCTTCCCGTTGTAGATCGTCTGCAAGGCGGGCTGCACAAGGTCCTCGATGACCTCCTCGCCGCCTTCGGACAGAAACGACAGGGTGAGCCGTCCCGCCGCGTTCCCGTTCATCTTGGCGATTGCACCGTCGATGGCCTTGTCGAGGAAGCCGCCGCCGAACGCTTTCTTGAACGGCGCTGCGACGTTGCTGATCTTTTCCGTCGCAATACTCACCGCGCCGCTCGCCGTGCCGTACAGCAGCGCCCGGTTCTGTGCGTCCAGCTGTTCCGCCGCGCTCATGCCGGGCTTGTCCGCCGTCTCCATCGCCTCCTGCGAGTTTCCGCCGAATACGCGCAGGAACATCGGGCCGAGCGCGCTGCCGCCGCCGAGCGCCGCGTCGGCGACCATCTGTGCGCCTGCCGCACCGACGTTATTGAGGTACTTGCCGACCGGCGTAAGCCCTTCGTTGGCTTTTTCCGTGTTGTCGGACGCGATCTTGCGCAGCTTCTGGTAGGTGCCTTGCAGCTTCTCCTGCGCGCCCTTCGTCGCGTCCCGATAGTTTTTCGCTCGCTCGTCCGCAGCCTTGCTGTTGATCTCGATGAGGCGCTTGTTGCGGTCAATGAGCGCCTGCCACTGCTGGCGTTCCTCCTCGGTCTTCGCCGCCTTGAGCTTTTCGGTATAGGCGGCGATGTTCTTTTTCGAGGCCTCGATCTCTCCGCGCTCCTGGCTCGCCGCGTAGTTCAGTCCGCTCGGCGCGCGCAGCAGCGTGTCCGCCGCGCCGGCCATATCCGCCGCATAGCCCGCCGCCGCGCTCTTGATGATGGGGGTAATGCTCTTTTTCGTCTTGTCGCCGGTGATCTCGCGCACTTCCTGCGCGTGCGAGCGGCTGGAGCTCCTGCGCCCCCGCTCCCGGTTCTTCCGATCCGCCGCCGCGCGTTTCATCATCGCCTCGTCCAGCGCTTTTTGATAAACGCTCTGTGCCGTCGGCGTCTTCGCCGTATTCGCCGCAGGGGATGTGCGCTGCACATCCCCTGTTTTTACAAGCCGACCGTGCGCGCCGGTGCCGACCACCGTGCGCTTTTCTTCCTGCTGCTCCTGTGCCGCAGGCGTTGTCTTAACAAGTCGTCCCATTTAGCCCTCCTCGTAGGAATAACCATACTGCTTGAGCAATTTCTGCATTTCTGCTTTCTGCTCGCTCGTCATCATTGGCCAGCTCTTGTCGAGCGTCGAAAGGATTCGCTCGCCCTCGCCGTTCTTGAGCGACGTGTTGAAGCCAGACAGCAGCGCAATGAACGGCCCCTGTGCCATCGTCTTACTGCTGTTCGACACGCCGCCGTTTTCCAGCCACGTCTCATAGTCCGAATACAGCCCGCTCGACGAGGTGAAGCCGAATTTCTGATAGTTTGCCTTCTGCGCGAGCCAGCTCTTGGGATTGCCGCTCTTTTTCGCCGCCTCGAAAAGGCCCTGATAGTCGAGCCCGCTTTCGTTGCCGTCGGTCGTATTTCCGCCGCTCGTCCCGCCGGACCGCCTCGTGGTCCCGCCGCTTCTGCCGCTCGTCTTCGCGGCGGCCTGCGCCGCCTGCTGCTTGTAGTAGTTCTCGAGCGCCTGAATGTACTCGCTCTCGTACCCGCTCTTGCCGATGAGCCCCGCGCTCGGCGAAACGCCTACTTGCAGCATCGCGTCGACCTGCGACCGGCTGAGCTCCTGATCCTGCTGCTGCTTTTCCTTGATCTCGTCCAGCACACCGAGATAGCGGTTGTACTCCGTGTTGTCCTGCCCCTGCAAATTGCCGAGGTAGTCCTGCAAGCGGTTATACTCGCCGAGATAGTTGTTGTAGTCGAAATTGCGGTCCGTGTTGAACTGCCTCAGCTGGTCGAGATACTTCGCGTAGTCCAGTTGCTCCTGCTGATTCACGGCCTCAAGGTCGCTGAGCTTCATCTGGTAGTCCTTGAGGTATCGCTCATAGGCCTGCTGGTAGAGCGTCGGGATCACGTCGGAGATCTTCGTCGCGTAATAGTCGCCCGCCTGCGTCGCCGCGTTCACGGCGTAAGAGCTCGGCCGCCCGCCGCTCGCGGCGCTCGCCTGTGCAAGGGCGTTTGCCGTTGCGCGCTCGCCCTCGCGCAGATACGTCTTTTTGTAGCTGCTGTACTGCGGATCCGTCTCCTTGCTCCACGAGAACGGATCTCGCTTGAGCGCCGCGTCCAGAAGCTCCTGCTGCTTCTGCTGGAAGCGGTTTTCGTAGCTCGGCGCGCTGCCGTATGTAAACGGCTTGAACGAGCCGATCTTGTCGAGCGTCTCGTCGATCTTCGGCGCGTACTTGCCGTCGCTCACGTACTGGCTGCCATCCGCGCCGGCAGTGTAATTGCCGTAGCTGCTGCGCAGCTGGTTTGCCTTGGCGTTGATGAGCGCGCGCTGCTCCGCCGTCGTCGCGCCCGCGTACTGCTTCTTGAGGTCGAGCACGCTCATGCCGAACTCAGGGTACTTTTTCGCAAGGTCGAGATCGTACTGCGAAAAATTCACATTGCTGCCGCTCGCCGCCTTTTGAAAGTCATCGTATGTATACGCCATTTTCTTCTCCTCTCTGCTTGAATTTTACTGTGGTCCGCGCGTGCTCTTGAGCTCGCTGCCCGCGTAATACTCGCGGTTCATCGAATAGACGCGGCACTCGCCCTTGCCCTCAATGCGGATACGGTAATGGTCTGCGCGCCGCGGCACGATGGGCAGGTAATAGCTGCGCTTTCGCTCCGGTTTCAGCGTTTGCCCGGCCTGCACCCACTTCCCGTCGGAATCGAACTGCATCAGCACCTTTGCTTCGGCCCCCGCCGCGACCTCGATGCGCACCCACAGCTTGGCGATGCTCTTCTTCACGCCGTCGTAGCTCGTGCTTTGGCTCGAGCCCTTTTCCGTGAAGTCGCCCGTCTCGGCGAACCACGTGAAGTCTTCCTCGTCCGTGCAGCCATCCGGCGCGTCGAGGATGTTGCCCGTCAGCGCGATCTTGCCCTCCGCCGTCAGGAAATAGGTGTTCCCCTGATAGCGGCAGAAGTGCGTCGCGTGCGTCTTGTCCTCGATGTGCCACATGCCCTTGCGCGTGTCGTAGACGTAGAGCTTCCACTCCCCATTCTCGTCCTGCGCGCTCAGGTAGTACTTGAGGCCATCGCTCCCCGCGCGCCCGTTCTTGAGCCGCGTCTGCCCAAAGGCGTCGTGCAGGCTTTGCGGGATGCCGCCCGAGTAGATCATCACGCCGGAATTGGAGAGGTACAGCAGCCGCTCGCCCGCAATGGCGAGGCTTCCGCCGCAGCCCTTGGCGACGCCCAGCGTGGCCGAGCCCATCACCTCAAAGTTGGACGGGATGCTGCCGTACACCTTGTAAATGTGGTCCTCCTTGAAGAACACCGGATAGCCGAGGAAACTCACGCACCCCGTGAAGTCGCCCGCGCTGCCCGTGTCCACGGCGTAGCTGTCGGTCTCAAGGCCCTCGAACACGTTCCAGTTGAAGGGATCGCCGAGCTTGCTCGCGTAGATTGTCCGGCCGTCGCAGCCCCACAGCCGGTTTTCGTTCTCACACACGTATTCTAAGTCCGGCACCGTGCGCCGAACCGTCAAGTTTCCCGTCTCCGTGTACTCTGTCGTGCCGTTGTCACCGTCCAGCTTGAAGACGTTTTCATAGAAATACATCTTGTCGCCGTCGATCTCGCGGATCACCGGCGTTTTGTTGTTCTCCGTGTGCTTCGTGCAGCCAGAGATCGTCACCGCGTCGCCCGCCTTGAAGTAGTCGCTCCATGCGACGCCGCTGCACTGAATGGTGTTCGCCTCCGCGGCCTCTTCATAGAGCTTGCCGTTCGTGAACGTCAGGCGCGCGCCGCTCCACGTGCTCTCAAGGCTGCCGAACTCGCCCGATACCGTGTTGTAGTACTTCTTGTCCGGCAGAATGATGATGTAGGCCCCGATGGCGGCGAAGCGCTTCTCGCCCGCCGTCACGTCGCCTTTTTTCACGCCGCCGTAGTAGAAGGCCGTGCCCTCCACCCACGCCAGCGCATCCCACGCAAAAAGCCCGCCCGGACTGACAAGATTCTTGTAAAATTTGCGCTTTGCGCGTGTCGAAAGCACAGGATAATAGTCACTCGTCAGGTTTTTCATGTCCCACAGCCCGCCGTCTCCCGCTCCCAGATTGTGGTCCAGACCGTAGAATTGCAGCTGCCCGCGCTTGCCGATGCCGTCGGCATACGGGACCTCAGGCAGTCTCATCTTTCACCGCTCCTCTTGCTTCGTCTGGCGTATCGCCTTTTTCACCCACCGGGGCTTCTGCCGCATCGCAGATCGTCACGATATTGCGAAGCGACTGGCGCACCGCCGCCACCACGTCGACGGCGTCGCCGTTAACGTTCAAAATGCCGATTAGGCGCATCGCGTGCGCCGCTTCCTGCTTGATTTTTTCATTCATGCTCTTTACCTCCAATTGGGTTGCGAATAGCTCCCGTAATTGTTGACCGGTCGAACCGATAGCCAATTTGTGTTGTAATACGTCCCAATGTTGACGATCGCACGGTATCTCTTCCAGTTTGGGTTATAATACGTCCCGACGTTGATGACCGCCTTCGCGCTGCCTCCGCTGCCGCCGCCGCTGTACGTCGTTGCCGTGCCGGAATCGCTGTAATCTGAGACGATCCACGATCCGCCCCAGTAGTACATGTTGCATATCCATTCGTATGTCGTCCCCGGCGATAGCCCTGTTATCGTGCCGACAAAGGTGCTCGTCCCACCGCCGACCTCGCTCGAATCGAACGAGAACGTCCCGACGCCCGTGATGCGGATGTCGATTGAGCGCTTATACGTGTAATCCGACGCGCCGCCAGTAAACCGTGCGTAGACGCTAAGCTGTGTCCCGTCTCCGTCGACCGGTGACAGCGTACAATAAAAGCTCGCCATGCCTTACTCCTCGATGAAAAACACCGTGCCATACGGCGCGCGGCTCGGCGGCGAAGCGCCGAACATGTAGTTGCCGCTCAGCACCAGATAGCCGCCGCCGAGCGAGACGACAGGGTAGTCGCTGGCATCGTCTTTTCCGATCAATGCAAACGGCCCCAGCTTGGATTCAAGAAAGATATTTCCCGCTGCGTGCATCTTCATGCCACCATAGGTCGCCGTCAGACCGACGCCGACCTGCCCCGTGCCCGTATAGGCCAGATCAAGGCTGCCGACAGGGGTATTTCCGGCCAGCAGGCTCACGCTCCCGCCGCGCAGCGCGCCCGCCGTCAGCGTGCCATCGATGTTGACCGACTTGACGTGCAGATCGACGGTCCCCGTGCTCGCCACCTGCACGCCGTTGTAGTTGAGCTTGAAGATCGTGCCGTTCTCGCCGCTCGTCGCGCCCAGCGTGAAGCCGGTCGCGCTCTGGTCAAAGATGCTCTGCGCTTGCGTCGCGTCGATCTTGGTGCTCACCGTCGCGCGGATGCCGTTCACGTCCGCCGTCAGGTTTGTCACGCTGCCGTTCAGGTTCGAAATGCTCGCCTGCAACCCCGTCGCCGTCGCTTGCAGCTGCGTGATGTTCCCCTCGGCGTCGCCGATGCGCGCCGCAAGCCCCTCGGCCATGAGCGCGACTTGCGTGATGTTCCCCTCCGCGTCCTTGATCTCGCCGTAGATGGGATCGGTGATCTGCTTGACGAACTCGTCCGCCGCCGTCTTGTTCATGTTGGAAAGGTCTAAGTTGTGCAGCGTGTAGCGCAGCTGCTCAACGAGCATGAAGAGATAGTCCTGCATCGTCTCGATCTTCTCGCCGTCGCTCTCTTTCTGCGTGAACGACGGGAAATTCGTGTCGATGTATAGCCAGTTGGAAGGCATACTTCCTCCCCTCCTTTCTCCTCGGGCGGGAGAGCTGCATGCCCTCCCGCCCCGTGCTTCACTTCATCGTCGCGAGCTTCCGGACAAGGTCGTCTCCGTACTGATACGCTGAGAGGTAATCCATCGTGCGGTCCGTCAGCCCCGCGCGCTTTTGCAGCTGCGCGCGGTAGTCCGGCTCTGCGAGTTTCCCGTGGAACTCACTTTCCCACTTGCCCGCATTCTCCCTGCCCGACCAGTAGGCGGGGCAGAGCTTGCCAGTCACGTCGAAATGGCGGATGACGTTGCTCGCGGGGATGTTGTACTTCTTCATCAGAGCTTTCGTCAGCTCAAGTGCCTGCGCGACGGTCTTCGCGCTCGGCGCGTACACGCCGTCCTTCTTCGCGTCGCACAGCTCAATGCTGATGCTGTTGGCGTTCAGGCAGCGCCCGTGCAGCGTTCCGCCGCCCGTCTGCGGACAGGACGGGTACTTCTTCCCGCCGACCGCCCACGCAACGCGCAAATCGTCCACACTCTGCACGACTTCGCTTGCGTCAACGAAGTAGTGCGCGCTGGTCTTCACGACGTTGCCCGCGTAATATTTGGCGTTGTTCAGCGCCGTGTCGCCGTCGTTGCCGGTGTAGTGGATCACGATGTAGCGGATGCCGCTCGCCGCGCGCGTGCCGCCGACGTTGCCCGCGTTCGCGGGATATTTGCGGATATTCACACCGCTCACTCTCCCTTCGCGCTGCCCGCCGCGTTCTGCGTGCCGAAGTAAAAGGCGATGACCATGAGGTATACGGTGTTAAATTCCTGCGTCACCTTCGACTGTACTGTCAGCGCGCAGAAGGTCGCCGTCAGCGCGATCGTCACAAGGCTCTTCACGCTGAGAAGGTTCGCAATTCTTTTGTTCAGTAATTCATTCATAAAACTGTATCGTCCTTTCTGAAAATCTTGATGCCCGCCACCACGACGAGCTCCGTCGTCCATGCCTTGAACCAGCGTTCCGTCAGCACGTCGGGCGGCGGTACGCCGAGCGCCGTCATGGTGAGCGAGGCGACGGTGTACCACGTCAGGCTGAAAATAGCGATGGATATGTACCTGTCCCGCTTCTTCATCCTGCCCCAGTGCTCTTTCAGCTTCTTCATGCCATGCACCACATCCAGAGTGCGCGGATGCCCTTAATGGACACCGCCGCGCCAAGCAGCAGGGCCGCGCCCACAATGATAGCAACTGCCACCTCTGCAAAATCATCCATCATGCCATGCCTCCCGAAATCAGCCACGCGAGGAACGCCCCCGCGAGCACGGCGAGCAGCTTGTCCACGATGCTGTCCCATCGTTTGCCCGCCTTTCCTGTCATGGTCTTCACGTCCTCCTTGATCTCCTTCACGTCGCCTTCGACCGTCTCTTGCTTTGTTGCCAGCACCTCGACCGATGCAGCGAGCCTATCAAGCGCGGCCTGATGCTCGGCCAGCTCGTTGATGCGGTGCGTGTTGCTTTTCCCTCGCGCGTCAATCAGCGCGATCGCCGCGTCATCGTAATGCTCCATCGTCTCCTCCGTCATTTTGTTATCGCCCACAGTCCGACCGCGTGCCACAGGCACACCGCACCGTACACGCCCGCGCAGATACGCAGCCCCCGCCGCGCCTCTTGCGTCCCCCGCGTATTAAGCCACAATGCCAGCAGTGGCACGACTGCGCCCTTGTACCACATCATCGTGACGACACTCCGCAGCAGGGGATTCAGTTCCGCACAGCCGCGCCGCAGCGCCCAAAGCGTGCAAATGAGATCGAGCCAGTTCAGCCCAATTACCGTCGCTGCCATGTCACGTCCTCCTTGATCTCCCCTGAGATCGCCGCCAAAAGTTCCTCCGCCGTCACGCCGTACCGGTCAAGCCCGATGCGCGTCATTTCCGGCGGTTCGTCGCGGCAAGCCTCGATCAGCTCCATATCCGCGTGAATGGAAATATGCACCGTAGCCTCCCACATCCCGCTGACCGGAAGATCGCCATAGCTGCCGATCTTGTACAGCTTCCGCGCCTCCATATCCGCGATGAGAAAGTCACTGCCGTTGACCACTGCCGGGATGCCCCGTGCGGTGAGATAGTCACACGCCGCGCGGAGAATGCGGTCTCCGGCGAGACTGCGGTTCTTCTCCACCACGCAGATGCACAGATCGCCGGGGAAAACGAGATCCACCATGCCGGGGCGATAGTCGCTGTGGAACACCGGCATATCGTATTCCCGTACAGTGTCGCCAAACGCATCGTCCGGCGCTGATCCGACCCAGTGCTTTTCCGCAATGTTGACGACCACGCCATCCTCATGCTCTCGCTCAAGCCGCGCGATCTCCGCAAAGGCATCCTCCGCGTTCAATCTTTTGTAGTGCATCCTTACCCCTCCCATTCAGATAGGCTGTGCAGTGTGACGTATTTCGACTGCTCCTCCGTGCTCAGTGCTGCGATGGCAGCGGCGCAGTCCGTGTAAACGACGGTTTTGTAATCGGTACCTCCGCAGGTGCCACCGCCCGCGTTAAAATGGGGTTCGATCTCCATATCGGCGTCACGCGGTCGTAGGAGCACCAAGACCGCGCCATCCACTTGAATGCTATTTTTAAGTAACCGAGAAACCCCAGCGCCGCAAATCACCGTGGTGTACTCCCCCCCTAAAATTTGCTTCTCTGGAACTCTGCCGAGGGTGCCCTCGCCGGAGATCGTCACGGTTTTTGTTTCCTCGTTGTAGCGCCAATATGTCCCGTCGCCAGCTCTTTTGAAACCATCCAACCCCTCCGGCACGTCCATCCCCTGCATATTGTAGGCGGGAGCGGACGCCTTGGCGTATCGGTATTCCGTACCCGCCCTTGCGTTGATGTAGAAATAGTTCCTACCGGTCATGTCGACCGAGTATTTCATAACCTTTCCGTTTGGCTTTGTAAAACTGGCGCTGCTTGAGCCGATTTCCATTGCAATACCAATTTCCGCAAATGCGTTAATCAACAAAACGCCTTGTTCTTTAGCGGCTTCATCACTGGTACTGATTTTGTCGCATTCGTACCAGCCTTTTTCAGCGCAAAACGCGAGATTATCGTCCATCAGGCGGCAGAAGTTGTTGTATGCCTCCTCCGTCACGGTCACGGATTCGTCAAACAGCGCACAAAAGAAGTTCTGCGTATAAATCCTGTCTTCGGCATTCTTCATGGAAAAATGCCGCTGGAGACGCTTCATCAGCAGAAACTTGTACTGTTCGGATGTGTATTCAGCCATCGTTCAGTCCCCCATGATTTCGTTTTGTATCGCCAAAGCGCTTCACCGCGTGGCGGAACTCGCCTATGGAAAAGTCCGGGAACAGCGTTTCGGTAAAATAAAGCTCTGAATAGGCGGACTGCCACAGCAGAAAATTGGAGAGCCGCTGAAAGCCGCCCGTGCGGATGATGAGGTCCGGCTCCGGCAGATTTTGATATAGCGCCGCCGCGATCTCCTCCTCTGTCCGTGCGCCCTTGGCAATGGCGTCCACGATCTCCATTCGACCGGAGTAGTTGCAGCACAGGTTCAGCGTCAGGCCGTCACAGTGGGCGGTCTCCCGCTGGATGCGCTCCATTTTTTCGACGCTTTCGGGCGGCACGCGCTTGTCCGTGCCGGAGATGAGGACGCGGATGTTGTTTTCCACAAATTCCCGATACCGTTCAAAATACCGGTTCGCCATGGAAAAGAGCGCGTCCACTTCCTCCTTGGGTCGGTTCCAGTTCTCCCACGAAAAGCAGTAGACGGACAGGGCCGGGATGCCCATGTCCACGCACCAGTGCATCATGTCCTCCACCTTGTTCAGGCCCTGCTCGTGCCCGGCGGAGCGCTCCAAACCCCGCCGCTCTGCCCAGCGTCCGTTCCCGTCGGCGATCACCGCAACGTGGTTCAGCTCATTCACGATTTAGCCTCCTTTGTCGCCGGGAATACAATCGTAACTACACCGCTGTTCGCAGCATTGGTCACACTGGTCGCGCCACCACATTTGAAGAAGTTCTCTGGAATACCGTCAAAAGTGAACCCTTCTTTTGGAGTCAGTGTGACAGTCGCGGTGTAAACCGTGGACGCTGCAAATGTAGACGCCTCGGGAGACCACACGACCTTGCCGGTATAGTTCGAGCCTTCAAACGTCAGGACAGGATTCTTCCCGGTCTCGGGCGTTGTGACCTTCCACAGATCGTCATCCCATACCACTGCCGTACCGGTTTTCGGGAATACGGCGGTCACAACGCCGCTGTTTGCGGCATTGCTGACGCTTGTCGCACCCTCTACCGTGAAGAAGTTCGCCGCCACGCCGCTAAGGGTGTAGCCGACCTTCGGTGTCAGCGTGATGGTGGCGGTGTAGACAGTCTGCGGGCCAAATTTGCTGTCGATCAGGTCGGGCGTCCATGTGATCGTACCGGTGAACTGCTCTCCCTCGATGGCGTACACAGGTTTTTCTCCCGCGATGGGCGCGGGGATGCCCGCAACGGCGGGCGCTGTCACCTTAACTCGCTCTACCTCCACAAGCCCGAAGATGGCAACGGTCAACTCGCGGCTCGGCGCGTTCACGGCGGAAATGGCGATCTCGGTGAATCCGGCCTCGTTCTTCTCCTTGTCAGGCGCGGTGACTTCGGTGTTCACGATGGTCAACGCTGACGCGACCACCGCCTGCGTGTTGACGGTGGAGGAATCGGACGGCAGCCCCAACTGCACGCCGTTCGCGCCGGGCTTATAGCCCACGGCTTTCAGCCTGTAGGTCGTCCCCTGCGCCGCGGCGTCCCAGCCGGTGAGCGTGAACACCACCGGCGTGCCGACCACATAGGACGTGCCGCCCCCGCTCTGGATGTTGCGCACCGCCTCAGCCATCCCCGCCGGAAAACTCAGGGGCGCGGTCGTGCCGCCCTTCTCGCGGATAGCGTCGGCGACTGCCGTAATGCTTGCGCCCTGTACCAGATATTCAGCCATTAGAATGAACCTCCTTCCGCCGCGGGCACGGTTTCCGCCACCCACTTTTTCTGTTCACTGCTCCACCGCAGAAACGCTCCATCCGGCGTTGTGTCCGGCTTATCCACTGGGTCGTAGATTGGCTTTTGGCCCAAAGATTCGATGCGCTTTACAACGGTGCAGTTGGTCTCATAAATGATCGTGCCGATCATAATGTCCATCGGGAGCATACCACTAAAGACATATGTTCCTGTCAGGGCGTATGCGGGCGTTCCGTCTTTAAGCGCACTCTGCGTGCCGAACATCTGGAGCGTCACCTTTTCCGACGCGCCATCCACGGACTTAAACATGACCGTCACATACGCGCGGCGCTCGAGCGCGGCCTGCTTGATCTTTTCGCCTACGCTTTTGTCGTTGCCGAGACTGGCGAAGCTTGTGAACAGATCCTCCGAGCTCAGCGTAATCTTGTCCGAAAGATCAATCTCCGCCAGCGGCTCACTTTGTTGCTGTGGGCGAAGACTGCCCAAAACATAAGCGGGGGGGTCTCCGCCGTACGCCCCCAGCATAACGTCTATCGGAGCGATCCCTAACAGGACGGCAGTTCCGGTTAAATTGTATCTTTCACCCAATTCTGCATCCGTATACTGCGAGCCGACCATCCGCAGCGTCACGCGATCCGGTTCGGCGGAAGATGAGACTTTTATCTTGACGCTCACTTTCGCGTTACCCGCAAGAGCCGCCTGCTTGATTTTCATGGCTGCGTCGCTGTCATGGCTCAGGTTGAGGAGGGTTGTCCACAAACAGGTCTCGTCCATCGTGAAGCTGTCCGAAAGGTCGATCTCTACCGCAGGCTGACCGCCGCCACCACCGGGCTCGCCCTTGTCACCCTTGTCGCCCTTCGGTCCCTGCGGCCCCTCTGGCCCCGTGTCGCCTTTCGCGCCCTGCAAGGGGCCATTGTTGATGAACTCGCCGGTTATGCCGTCAAAAATGTAGATGTCGTATGGCTCTGCCGTGCCCACGCCGTAGGCATCGCCTGCCGCTGCGGTCGCTTTCTGCGCGGCGTCCAGCGCAGCCTTTGTGCCGTAGTAGCCCAGCACCTTGAAGCCGCTGCCGGTCTCCCCCTTGGGGCCTTCGGGGCCGGTCGGTCCGGTCGCGGCAACGCCCGTGTCGGCAAAAGCGCCCGCCGTGGCGTCCCACTTGAACCAGTTGCCCGTGGTCTCGTCGACGTATGGCATCTTAGAAACCGCCGTCTCCACATCCGCCGCCGTCTGCAAAACCTCATCAACCCAGCTTTGATAGGCTGCGGGCGGCTTGGTCGTGCCGTTTGCGCTCAGCGACGGCTCGACCACCGTGTGCCACGTCCGGCTCTTGGCGATCACGCCGCCCACGGTGTAGGTGAGCTCGGCCATGCCCTCGCCCGCCTTTGCGGTGTCGGCATTGCTCAGCGTCCAGATCACGTCACCGTTCTCGCTCTTAAGGCTCGCGGGATATGGCGCGCTGTCGCCCTCACGCAGCACCGTCAGCGCGAAGACTCCCTCGCCGTACAGCCGCGCCCAACTGTCCGCAAGGCCGCGCCAGACGATCCTCTGCGCCTCGTTCTCGCCCTGATGGCCCAGCGGCAGATACGGCAGCTCGCGCACTTCAATCTCTCTCATACGATCTCGTACCCCCTCTCGTAGCCCTGCGCCGGTTCATGCGTCCTGCCCCAATAGCGGGCAAAGTTGCCGTAGGCCTCGTTATAGAGCTGGCTCGAATCGGCATAGCGGCTGTACTCGCCGTTCTCCGCATCGATCTTCGCCTTGAGGTACAGCACGTACAGCTCATCGTGCGGGGTCTTCACCAGCAGCTCTTCGTCCATGCTGTCCGGATAGCCGATCGCCATGATCTGCTCGAGCTCTTCCGGCGTCGCCAGCAGCACGTCCGCCGCGATCCTGCCTTCAAGCGCCTTGAGCCATTCGAATTTTTCCTCTTCGGGAAAGGCATTCGGCTTCGCCGTGTCGGCGCGCTGCATCGCTTTTCTCGGCGTCATGTTCTTCTCTCCTCTCTCAATGATGGATAAAGGCGGGCGCGGGTCTTGTCCCACGCCCGCCTTGGGGTTATTGCCTTAGAGCGAGTTGCCCGCCGCGATACCGCCGATGGCGGCAAAGCGCCAGTCGTTGAAGCACGCGTTGAAGCGGCTGCGGCCGCGCCAGACGTTCGCGTCGGTGTTCTCGTCGATGGTCGAGCGCGCCTCAAGCTGGATGCGGTCATTCCACACCGCGCCGCCGTAGGTCTCGTTGTACTTGCTGTCCAGCAGCACCCACGGGGAAACGCCGTTTGTGATGTAGTGGTTCAGGTACGGCCACACGATGACGTTCCAGCGGCCGTACTGATAGTTGAAGGCGTTGTTCGCGCTCACGGGGTCCTTGTCCGCGCCGATGGCCGCGAATACCGCCTTTTTGAGGTCGGCGTTCTCGGGGATGAGGATCGTGTCGGGGGCCACGTCAAGGATCTCGTCGTTGTCGCCGCGGAACAGGTGCATCTTGGTCTCGAGCTTGCCCAGCGCGTCCACGCTGAACGCATCCTTGAAGCAGTTGCACTGCTTGTCGCCGCTCACCTTGGGCACGTGCTCCTTGGCGAACAGGTTGCTGCCGTCCGCGCCCGTCAGGTCGAACTTGACGCCCTTAAAGGTCACGCTGCCGTTGCCCATCATGGCCGCGCCGTACAGCGCCGCGCCGAAGAACTCGCGCGTGCGCTTGTAAGAGGTCATAAAGGCCGCAGGCTGCTTGCGCATGTCGAGCAGCTTGCCGTCCTCGATCATCTCCTTGGACACGCTGAAAGAATCCTTCCACGTCTGGTACTTGAGGAACTTCTGGTAGCCCTCCTGCATGCCGTCCAGCGGATAAGCGCCGTTCTCGCCCACGGGCTCAAAGCCGCTCATGGCCGTCAGCGTGGTCATCACGTCGCCATAGTTCTTGGAAGAACCCATCAGGAACAGGTTCTTGAGCACGCTGTTCTGCTCAAATTCCTCGCCGCGCTTTTCAAGGAACATCTTGATCGGCGCCTGGCAGTTGCCGTAAACGCTGTTGTTCAGGTTGCTCGATTCCGAAAAAATGATTTTCATTGCTTACTTTCTCTCCTCTCTTCCGTTTTCCTTAGACAAAGCGGCCGCGGATCATGCTGCCCGCTGCCGTGCCCTCAAGGCTCACGACCTCGAACGTGCCGGGCGCCGCCGCATCCGATGCGCCCGTGACGTACTTTGCCTTGAGACCGCCGCTCGCCACCTGGATCTTGGTGCCGACCTTCACGGCCGCTGCGGCTGCCGCGAGCTCGGTCTCAAAGGTGTACTTGCCCTGCACGCGCGTCACCGCGAGCAGTTCGCCCGCGGCCACCGTGCCGCTCTGCATGCACACATAGGGCGGCGTGGTCGCCTGGTCGGCAGAGATCGCCGCCAGCTTGCCGTCCGTCACGTTCAGCAGCTGACCGACCTGATACGTGCCTGCCGCCGCTTCGATGTACTCAAACGGGGTCATTGCCCCGTCCGTCGATTTGATGGGAATAAACATTGCGTTCCTCCTTGTCTTGTTAATTTCTGTTCTTCTCGATCCACGTGCGGATCTCCTCGTCCGTCGCCGTGGGATTGAAGATGCGGAAGCTCGCCAGCTCCTCGCTCGTCACGACCTTGCCGCCCGCGCCGCGGGATGCCGCCGCGCCTGTCAGGTGGTCCTTGCCCCTCTGACCCGTCAAGGCCTGCGCTCTCGCCGCCTCGGCCAGCGCCTTCTCGCGCCGCTCATGCGTCGAAATGAGGTAGGCATCGTAAAACGACATGCCGCTCTTTACGCGCGCGTAGAATTCCTCGCTCTCGGGCAGCTTCAAAAGATCCTCCACGCCGTTCACCTCGGGCTCGAGCGCATGGATCTTCTTGATCTGCTCGTCGATGGCGCGCTGCATCTTCTCCTGCTCCGCCGCGGCCTGCTCGCGCTCATGCGCCGCCACGATCTCGGCTGCCCGCTTGACGACAGGATTCTCGCTGATCGCCTCATTGAGAGATTCCTGCGTCAGCTTCCCGGCCTTGAGGTCGCTTTCGAGCTTCTGCTGCTTGAAGGACTTCGACCATTCGTCAAACTGCTCCTTCGTCGCGATGGGCTCACCCGTGATCGTGTTCTTGAGCCCCGCACTTTCAAAAAAAGCCTTCCACTCCGCGGCCATCTTCTCGCTCTGCGCCTTGAGCGCCGCGTCCACCGCGGCCTGCTGCTCGGCTCTGCGCCGCGCCGCCGCATGAGCTCTGCGCTCGTCGGGGGTCTGCTCCTTCTTCGTGCCCTCCGCATCGTTGTTGTCTTCTGCGCCTTCCGCGCCGTCCTGTCCCTCGGGAGCGGTTACGGCGTCCTCTGCGCCCTCGTCGCCCGTCGTGCCGGTATCGCCGCCCTCCGGCGTGCCGTTGGTCTCTTCTGCGGCCGGGGCAGCGGCGCCCGGCTCGTTTGCGCCTGTGGGCTCCTGCTGCGTGCCTGCCTCGTCAGGCGGCACCGTCAGGCCCATCGCTTCAAAGACGTCTTTTTCCGTGAATCCCATGTTCTCTTCCTCTCTGGCATTTTTCCGCGTTGCCCTGCGAATAGCCGCCGCCTTGCACGTGCGGTGTCCCCTTGCGGGGGATAATCATGTAAAGCGCTTCCGCTTGCCTTACTTCTTGCCGGTTCTCAAATCGGAGCCGGTATGAATAACGCCCTTCTTCGCGTCGGTCTGCTGGTTCGGCGCTTTCACGACCTGCGTGCCGCCGTTCTTGATTCTGCCGACGTAACCGCTCTTATCGCTCATGCCCGCGTCCTCCTTTCCTTCGGATTCGGCATTTTCCCGCTGTTGCCATGCGCTGCGCAGCCGTTGGCAGCTCCGCTGCCTTACGGATGCGGCGTCCCCCTGCGGGGAGACTGTATGCTCTGCGCGCCTTCTTTCGCGCCTTTAGCCTTTCTTACTGCGGCATGTAAAGCCTTTCCGCCTGCCCGCTCGCGGCGTTCATGGCGTCCTGCTGTGCCTGCGCGTCGATCGCCGCGGCCAGCTCATCCGGCACCGCTGCGCCGCCGCCCGGCATATCGCCCTGCATGGCCGCCTGCTGCGCCGCCGCCTGCGCGGCCATTTCTTCTTGCCGCTGCGCCTTTTCTTCCAGGTGCTTTTTCGTCTGCGCCGCGCCGGGATAGTGCAGCTCCTCCATCTTTGCCCAGAACAAAATGAGCGTTTCGAGGTCTGTCGGGTCGCCGAAGGCCCTGCCCTCAAGGTTCTGCCGCGTCTCCTGCCACATCGCCTCGCGGTTGCTCGCCAGCGGCGCGCTCGTGTCGCACGAGAAAAGGAACTGGTCGTTCCAGTGCAGCTCGCCGTCTTCGCCTTCTTCGAGGAAGTCATAGCGGTTGAACTCCTCGTACATCGTCTCGCCCGTGCTGTCCTTATACGTCACCGGCCGCGGCTCATCCGAGTACGCCAGCCAGAATTTGAACATCGTTTCAAAGAGCTCGGCGTAGGCGGCGTTTTTCATCACGCGCTTGCTCTCGAGGCGTCCCGCCGCCTGCGCAGCGGAAAACTCTTTGGCCTTGCCGCTCGTTGCGGTCGTGTCCTGCCTGCCCTGAAAGCTGTCCGTGATGCCGATGATCTGCCGCGCCTCTTCGTACACCTGCGCCAGATACGTGAGCTCGTGCTGCAAATTGCCCGAAAAATCGTAGACGTCGATGAGGCTTTTGTCGCTCGGCTTTCCGATGTACCAGCGCTCGCCGTCCTCGGGATCTGTGCGCAGGTCCACCCGGTCGGGGAGCGTGATGCGCGTGCCTGCCTTCATCAGTCGGTCGATGATCTTCTGCTCGATGCGGTTGCTCGTGTTCTGCTGGTCGCGGATCATGTCAACGTCGCTGTTTCCAAGCAGCTGGCCGAAGACGCTCACGCTGCGCTGCAAGATGATCGGGTAGCGGTCCGGCCGGTAATACGGGATGCGCACCGGCACCTGTACCGGCAGGCCGTTTTCGTCGAGCGTCTCCTGCATCCCACCGACAAACGTGCCGTCGCTGCGCTGTACCGGCGCATAGAGCTCTTCGAAGTCCTGCGTCTTGCTCTCCCAGTTCTTGCCGCCGCACCACGGGCACGCACCGCCTGAGTAGGCCGCGCCGTTTACCTCCTGCCCCGGCAGCGGCTTTACCTTGCCGCAGCTCTTGCACACCGGCTGCCTGCGCGCCTGATAGTCTTTGAGGTTTTCGAGCTCCGTGTCGTTCACCCACGTGTAGCGGTCGATGCCGCCGCGCTCGTTGAGCTTGTAGCCGATGTAAAGCGTCAGGTTTCGGTTGCTCGTGGAGCCGTCGCCGCCGCGGACATCCGGCTCGCTCTCGCCCTCGTTTTCAAGCAGCACGCCGTAGCGGCGCTCGACGTAGCCCTTCGTCGTCGGCACCTTGACGATGAAATAATCCATGTCGGCAATGCCCGTGTAGACGTTCGGCTGCGGCGCGAACTGCTGCGGGTGGATGAGCGTCACGTTCACCTCGCCGACGGTCGTGCTCGTGCGCTTCGTGTTGTCCCACTCGACCAAAAAGCCCACGCCGCCCTGAATGGGCACCGTACGCTCGGCCAGATCGTTCAGCGCCTCAAACGGGAGCCGGTCGAGCTCGTTGCGCAGAAAATGCTCGATCACGTCGGCCAGGTGCTCGTCCTTCTTGCGCCGCGGCGTCACCTTCGGCTGCGGAATGCTGCTCGATACCTGGCTTTCGATGTTTTCGAACGTGATGTTGCGCACGTGGCTCGTCTTTTTCAGCGTGCCGTCGCGGTGCGTGTCGCCGGGGACGAGCGGCTGCATCGTGCGGTCTCCGTTGTAGACCGCCTCGCGCTCGTTCATTTTTTCGACTTCTTTCGACCACTTGGCGTCGCTCTCACCCAGCCTCGCCTGCCACTCGCGCAGCTCCTCGCTGATCGTGCTTGTCTTTGCTTTTTCTTCCATGTCTTTTCTCCCTCTCATCGCGGCTCGCCCCATAGCGCCAGCATTTCTGCCCGCTCGGTCTCGCTCGCGCTGTTGTAGTCCTCCCACATGTCCGCCGTCCAGCGCGTTTTCTTCGTGCTGCCGGCGGTCTTAATTTCCATCGTCTGCTGGGGCCGCGCATAGTGCGCGATCGCCAGCGCCATCACGCAGTCGTCGTGCGCGCCCGGCTCGGCCTCGCCCTGCAAGTCTTTCTCCCGCCGCACGAATGTCAGCATCTCGAGCAGCGTGTCGCGGTCGTTCACCGTGCTCATGCTCTCGCGCAAAATGCGGATGAGCTCAGACAGGATCACCGGTCGCGTCAGCCGGTTCGTCTGGAAGCCGAAGGCGTGCTTGATCTTGCCTGTGAAGTCGTCCTCCACCTCGCGCACATACAGGTTGCGGTAGCCCATCAGGTCGAGCAGCTTCGTCGGGTACGTCGAGAAGTTCGTCTCGATGGCGAGCAGCGCGTCGTTGTAGTACTTGCCGAGGCAGTACATCTGCCGCGCATACGTGTCCTCGTCGTACTGGTGGCGCAGCGTGCAGACCTGCTTGCCCGTGATGTTGTCGAGCACCTGCCCGACGAAATAATCGCTGCCGTCGCCCGCCGTGTCGCCGCCGATAACATAGGGCCTTCCGGGGACGACATCCTCGTAGATCGTCACCGCGCCGTCCGGATCGTCCACCCACGCCCAGCGCTCGAGGTGTACGCCGTCTTCCTTGACGACGTTTTCGAAGTAGCCGCGCCTCGGCTTCTTCGCTCGCTCGACGATGAGCAGCCGCTCGCTCACCTTTTTCGCGTCGAACACCGTCTTGCCCGTCACACCCCACTGGCCGAGGCAATAGACCTGGTAGTAGTACTCGTCCGTCTCTTTGAAAGCTTCGAGCGTCGTGATGGCCTCCGCCGTCAGAAAGCGGTTGTCGAGATACGTGCTCTCGTGCACCGTCGCGCGCGGGTCCTTGCGGTCGAAAAACCGCTTTTTCAGCCAATGTGTGATGCTGATCGGATTGAACGTCAGGATCATTTGCAGGTAATAGGGGAAGTCTGTGCGCAGTCGGATGTCCAGCTGGTCGAAGTCCCCCTGCTCCAGCTCGCTCGCTTCCTCGATCCAGATGCCCGTGATGTCGTAGATCGACTTGAGCTTCTCCACGTCGTCGAGGCCCGCGAACAGGATCTTGCTGCCGTTCGCAAATGAAATGCTCATGTCACTCTTGTTGACCTTCGCGCCGCTGTCGGGGTAGAAGTCGGATATCTGTCCGCGCAGTTGCTCAAAGCAGCTCTCGCGCAGCGTCCGAGCCACCTTGCGGCACACCAGCCAGCGGTGCCCCGGCTCGCTTGTCACGCGCTCGAGCACCTTGCGCCCCGCGAAGATCGACTTGCCGCTGCCGCCGCCACCTTTCAGGACGAGGTAGCGGTGCCGGTCGAACAGCAGCGGCAGGAAGTGCGCGTTGTTCGTCGCGCGGAAGTCCCGCCACCACAGCGCCACCTCAAGCTCTCGCTCATAGGTCCGCGTCTTCGTCGCCGCCATCGTGCTCAAACTCCTGCATCAGCTCGCGCAACATCGCTTGCCGCTCCTCGAGCGGGATGCTCGCCGCCGTCACGGTCTTTGTCGCCCGCTCGCCGAGCTCGACCTCTTTCTTCTCGCTGTAGCCGTAGTTGTTCGTCAGGTTGAAGAGGATTCCTTTCAGGTCCTTGCCCGGCCGCGTCAGCATCTCGTGCTCGTTCCAGGCCTTCATGCGCTCGCGCACCCGCTCGCCGACAGCCGCGAATTCCTCGCTCTCGCCCATGTACCGGCTCCACGTCGCCCGGTCGATGCGAAGAAAGGCACACAGCTCGTGCATGCTCGGCGGGATGATGTACTCCGTCACCTCGACCTCTTCGCCCAGCGTGTTTTTCACCGGCACGGGGATGAGGATCACATGGCCCTTGTCGTCGCGCTTGCCGCTGTCCACCATTTCCGTGACCTTCACGCGCCGCGTGATCGCTGCGAAATAGCGCTCGCAGGCCTTGCCCAGCGTTGCCGCCGTGTATTTCTTCTGCCGCGCCATCCGCACCCCTCCCCTCGGCGCGCTTGCCTTGTTTTCAAAAAGTGTAGCAAATGCAACAGGCCACGAACCGTCAACTTTTTGAGGGCAAAAAAGAGCCGCAAACCCTTGTCAAATCAGGGCTTGCGGCTTTTCCTCGCACGCGCACGCGCGAGAGCATGCACGCAGCGCGCCCGGGCTCCCCCGCGCGCGTCGTCGTGTTGCGTTTTCTGTTTTGTTATTCCCGTTTCGCTCTCGATGAGCGTTCTTTTCTGATTTTGCCCACCTCGGGCAGGATGTAGCGTATGTACTGCGGCATCCCCGGCGCCCATCCGGCGCGGTATAGCAGTTGCCCGCCGCGCGGCACGCTCAGCTCGGCGCCCGACAGCGCCGCGCGATCTTTCGGCTGCGGCAGCGTCAGGTTACGGCTCGGGCAGTATTTTTTCTCATCCGACACGTAGCGCACCTGCACCAGCAGGTAGTGCGCAAGGCCCAGGTAGTCCACCTCGTCATACAGGTGCTCGCAGTGCGTCCCGCCCGCTATCCACTTGCTGCGCGCGATCTCCGCCGCCTCCGTGTTGATGACGATGTGATGGTGCACGCGCACGTACTCGCCCGTCTTGCCGTCCAAATCTGCCGTCACCGGCACATAGCGGAACGGCACCCCTGCCGCTTTGCAGGCGCGCCTCGTTCTTCTCAGCCATAGCTTGAGCTGGTGGTTCGCATTCTTCCAGATCGTCTCAGGGTCCTCCGTCCCGCCGCCGAGCTTTGCAAAGGCTTCGTCCGCATAGCTCAGGCGCATCAGGTGATCTGCGCAGCTGAAATTTTCGTTCAGCAGCCGTGCCAGATGCTTTTCCGCGTTCGCTTCATTCCGCTGCTGCTGCTTGATGTCGCTTTTGAGCTTTCGCTGCGATCGCGTCGGCTTCTCACCCGGCACCCAGTATTTGATTTTTTCGCCCACGGCGCCCGCCGTGTACGTTCGGATGACCCAGTAGCCCTCTGTCATGCTTTCGCCCTCCATCGCTATTTTCACCATTTGGGGAAGATGGTTCTAAACTCAGCGCTCAAGGAACCCCGATAACGCGCACGCGCGCGTTATCGTTAATCTATTTAATGTGTGTTCGGCCTTCTGTGCGCCGTCGCGCCCTTTCGGCGGCAGCGCACACAGGGCCGAAGCCCTGTCACAGTCTCCGCGGGAAACCCTCGTAATACTTCCGCACGATCCGCTCGAGCGTCGAGCGGGAGAGGCTGTGCTTCATGCAGATGTACGTCGCGTTCGCGTCCGTCGTCACGAATTCGAAGAGTGCCCGGTAGTAGTCCCCGCCGCCGCACTCCATACACAGGTTGAGGATCTTCCGCTGCGCCTTCTCCGGCATTTCTCGATACAGCAGCGATGAAAAATAGATGTACCCCTGCCTCTCATAGCTTACCGGCACGCTCTTTTTGTATCGGAACATCGCTCTCTCCCCTCCTCTCCCGCTCTTTGTCCGTCAGAAGCGGAAATACTCTTTCATGCAGCGCCACACGTTGCGCCACGGATGTGCCATGCACCACTTGAGGCTTTCGTGATAGTCCTCTTTGATGGCCTTCTCTTTTTTTAACGCATTCAGCGCCGCGCACAGCAGCTCTTCCTTGCGCTTCACGTTCGTCTCCGCCTCGCTCAGCTGCGCCCTGATGCTGTTCGTCTCTACCGTGGCCTTGCGCGCGTTCTCTTCCGCGGCCTTGAGCTCCACCATGCGCTCGCCGAGCTGCTTTGCCAGCTCGCGGCTTTCGTTCTTTGCCTTCTCGATGACCTTCATGTCCTCACCGTGGGCCTCGAGCGCCTGGTCGCGCATCTTCTCCGCCTCGTCGATGCGAGAGCGGAGCATCGCCGCCGAATGGTCCGCGCTCTTATACTTCGCGGTGACCTCTTCCAGCGCCTTTTCATTCTCATCGAGCTTTTCCGTCAGCGTGCCGATCTCTCCACGCAGCTTTTCATTTTCCTCGGCCAGTTTTACGCCGTCCTTAAAATGTGCCGCCGCCTCGGCTTCCGCCGCTTCCTGCTTTTCCACCGCTTCCTCGAGCATTTTGAGCATCTGCTCCTTCGTGTACTTCTTAACGTTGATCTTCTGCATCGCTCAGCCCTCCTCAGGAAGCTCGATCCTTGCAACGCCGTACCCGTCCGCGCACTCGTGCTCGATGCGGCAGCCGCGCGCCTCCCGCCAGTCTTTGGCAAAGATCGCCACATCCGCCGTCGCCAGCAACTCGAGTGACTTGCTCAGATAGTAAAGCGGCGCTTTTGCGCCGGCCGGAACATCGAGCCCGCCCTTGAAAAAGCTGTCGATGACCTCGACCTCGCCGCGCCCTGCGTACACAGCCTTCGCGATCGCGATCAAATCCTCGCGCTCGCTCTCGATCTCCTCGTCGCTCTTGCCGCGCATCGGCTGCGAGATAAACAGGCGCACCGTCGGCAGCTTCGGCACGGCCGGTTCGTCCGCCGCAGGCTCCTTGTCGCAGCAGGAACGCTCGCAGTCTTCATCGCAGCAGCAATTCTCCGCCGCTGCCTCGCCGTTCACGCCGCCCACCGCCGTTTGCAGCAGGAAGCCCAGCAGCTCCCAAATCTTATTTCTGATCCGTTCCATGCAGATTTCCTCCCCCAGCTTCTCGTCGTAGTTCTCCGCGCTCACGCAGCTCGAGCTCTCCACGATCTCGAAGCCGTTTTTCAGCACCGCGCGCACAACGGTCGTCTTGCCGCCCATCGTCACGGTTTCGTGGTGGTCGATGAATCGCTCGACCATCTCCGCGCTGATGCTCGGCGTCTCAGTCTTGAGCTTGCCGTTCACCTTGAGCGGCAGATACGCGCGCTCGAAGACCTCCGCCGGGCTGAAGCTCTCGTACCCGTCCGCATAGCGCACCTTGTAGCCACGCTCAACCTCGTTGCCGCACGGTACTCTGTTCTCCGCGAGCGTAACGACCTTGCCGTCCACGCGATACGCCTTTTCCGCCTCGATAAGTTTCGTTCCGATGTACTGTTTCATGGTTCTGTTTCCTTTCTTTTTCGCCCGCAGGCGTGATTAAAGATGTAACTGCTCGTGCTCGCGCGGCTTCTCGACGAGGATCTTCGCGACCTTCACGTCGCCGTAGCGCTCAAGGTCCATCGCCGCGCGCTCCTTGATGCCCTGCACGGCGCTCTCCGGCACGTCGGCCTGCAAAATAAACGTCACCTTCATGCCTTTTTCTCCATTGCGCCCAGGTCGCTTAGCCCCCGCTCAATGACGCGCCACACGTGGATGTCGACCATCAGCCCGTCCACGACGATCGCGCGCAGCGTCTCGCGGCTCACGTCCCCGCCGCAGGCCTTGCTCACACGCTCCGTCCACCCCGGGCCGGTCCGCACCTTGTAGCGCACCAGCGCGTCGAAGATTTTCCGCTTCTCCGCCGCGCCGTAGCCCTTGACGCTCAGCGTCGGGAGCGGTTCTGGCGGCGGCGCTTCCGCGGCCGGCCGCTTGTCCTGTCCCGCTGTCCACGCAAGGCCGTCCTTTTCGCTCTTCGGCGGCGCGATGGGCGCGGGCTTGTCCGCCTTCGCGCCCTTTTTCTCGCCCGCGCCGACCATCGTCCGCCGCATCAGCGTGTTGATGGCCCAGTCCGCGCAGTATGTGCAGAAGTCGAGCTTCGCGATCTCCCCGCCGCCCGCGCCACTCGCCGTCACGCTCACACGCTCGTGCGCGCTCATCCCAGTGATGACCCGCCCGCACCGGTCACAAAATACCCGCACCATCCGTCAGCCCTCCCTTGGCTTGCCGTAACTGCAAAAATCGAGATTTTCCCGCACGGGCGTGAAAATGCTGCCGTTTCCGTAACGGAGGATCGAGCGCGGGCAGCGGCAATATATTCCCTTTTTGCCGTCCATACGGTCGTAAGCCTCCCCGTACTCGCAGTTCTTGCAGTACGGTACCGTCACCGTGCGTCCTTCTTTATCGGCGTCAACCAGCTCGCGCAGGTGGTCGGGCGTGGTGCCCAACGCCGCCGAGGCCACCTTGACGAACATCGGGAGCGAGGCCGTCGCCGTGATTTCCTCCGCCGTTATGCCCGTGTCCTCATAGGCGGCAAGCGCGCTGTATAACTGCCGAATGATCTGCCGCAGTACATCCTTCGATACGCCGTTCAGCACCGGACCGTTCAGAATCAGGTCCAGCAGCTTCGGCTTCATGCCTTCAAGGTCTGCGAGCGGGCCGAGATACCGGTCCACGCTCTCGTCCACTCTGACCTCTTCGCTCGTCAGTCGTTTCATGATTCATTTCCTCCTCATGCCTCCGGCATCGCGACGTACACCGTTGCGCGCAGTTCGACGTCATCGTACCGGCTCTCGATGCAGTTCTCTTCAAAGACGACCGCACCGCTTTCCAGCATCTTCCGCATCAAGAATTTAACAAGATCCTCTTTTGTGTGCCGCATCGCCCATTGTCTGGCGCGGTCTCCATCGAGCCCTTTGTAGCAGATGCGGCTCTTTGCCGTGATCTTCTCAATCCTCCGGCTCTCCGATTTGATGAGTACCCTGTCCTGCGGTTTCGGCGGTGGAACCTGCTCAACGTACCCGCCGAGTGCTCTGATTGCTCCCCGCCGCAGCTTTTCAAGTAAACCATTCATTTTGCTTTGCCTCCTCCGCTCCTTCTTTCGTCGCGAAAAATGTCTTGCCGAAGTCGCTCAGCTTCTCATAGCCCTCGCCGTCCTCGCCTTGCAGAAGCAGCGCCGCCTCGACGACGCGCAGTTTCACCGTTCTGCCGCAGCCGGGCGCCCACACTTCGCCGCCGAGCTTGCACGGCAGCGTGATCGCGCGCCCGTCCGCGCTGGCCTCGACCAGCTCGCGCAGGCGTTCGCAGCCGATCTCGTGTAGCTTCTTGCTCATCAGCCGCCCGATCAGGATCATACCGTCGCTGCTGAGCTTTTCTTCCTTGAGGATTTCGACCCCGCGCGGTATCAGCCCTGTCGCCTCGTAGGCGCGCAGGTCTTCCCGGTCCCTCAAATAATCCCGAATGAGCTGCTGCACCACGAATCGCCGTTCCATCGGCCACGCCGCGATCTGCTCTTGCAGCTTTTTCAATGCCTCGTCCGAAACCATCATTTCCTCCTGTTCCGCCGCGCATCCCTGCGCCGCTTCTTCTGTGTTTGTTTGCAATATCTCCCGAGCGTCGCGTCCGACACCGCCAGCAGGCGATCCATCTTACGCAGATCGCGCAGTGAAAAATAGGGATAGTCCACCATCCGTCAGCCCTCCTTGTCCTGCCACCCGCAGCTCGGGCAGATGTAGGCGTCTTTCTCCGCGTTATAGAAGACGCGCGTCGAGTTGCACGTCGGGCAGATGAAGATATCGCCCGCAAAACCAGGATTGCCCGGCGGTCCGGCAGGATCTCTGTGCCCCTGCACGACTTCATCTCCGCGTCGCAGGAACTCTTTCAGCGTGCCGCCCCGCTTTTTCAGCCCCTCGTCCATCTTCGTCAGCGCCTCAAGGCCCTGCTGCTGGAATTCGATCAAATCGGCCGCCGCGGCCATCAAGCCGTCTGCGCAGGTCGTGTCCTCCGGATCGTCGTCCCACAGCGGGCACCCGTCGCAGCTGCCGCTTGCGCAGCACCGCAGCGCAGTCAAAACCTCGTCACTTGTCATCGCTCTTGCCCTCCTTCGGCTTGACGCGCTGCGCGATGCTGATGCAGTCCGGTTCAATGTTCTTCCATACCGGCGATTCCGGGTCTCCCACGGCCATCATCATGCTCACCTTGAAAATCTCCGCCGCCGCTTTGTCTCTGCGCGCGAGCATGCCATAGACTGCCGTGAGCAGATAGGCCGATTCGGCGAGCAGGTCTCCCATCGTCCCTCCGGCCGCCAGTTCCTTCACGTTTCCGTTCTCGTTCTTATAGCTGATCATGTCTATACCCTCCTTAAAATTTGAAACTCTCGCGGATGACCACGCCGCCGACGCTCGCCTCCGCCGTAAAATACCGATGGTTCTCGTTGATGTACACGATCTTCCCGTGCACGGTGCCCTTTGTCCTGAGCGACGAAACAATCCCGTTCGCGCCCTCCCAGCTCGTCGGCACCCAGCTATACGTTTCTCCGACAAGCATGCTCATTTCTCCTTTTCCGGCCGCATCAGCGGCTTAAATACTGTCTGCACGCCCTGCATCTGCGGCGTCAGCCACACACACCACATGACGTCCATGAGCGGGCTCGTGCCCTTTTTGCCGTTCCGTTCCTTGAAGAGGAAGTCCGGGCGCCACGTCAGCGGCAGCACGTAGCTCGGCGGAATCTCGCGGAAGAGCTGTGCTCGCTTCGCCGCGTGCCAATACTGTGCCTTGAGCAGCATCGCAAACGGCTTGCCGATCTCCGCCGCGTGGCGGATAAACTCGTCCGCCAGCGAAAACGGCGGATTCGTGATAATCCAATCAGCCGCAGGCGCGTTTCCCGGCTGTCGAGCGGTCAGGAAGTCTATCCCGTCGCGGATATCCGTGCCGTAGACAGCCATCCCGCAGTTCGCCAGCGCTCGCACCATGTCTCCTTCCCCACGGGCCGGTTCCCATACGACCGTTTCTCCTGGCAGCTTGAGAAAGCGCATCAGCGCCACCGTCACCTCCGGCGGCGTCGGGTACAGGTCGGCCGCCTTGCGCGCCTTTGCCCCGTTCCCGCCCATGATCTGGCTCGCCTGAATGCTATTCATCGCGCGCCACCTCCTGCACCTTCTTCAGCGGGCAGTAGAAAAGGCAGTTTTTCTTCGCGCAGTCGCGCAAAATTGCCGTATGGATCGCCTTGCCGCTTTTGTCGAAACGCATTTCGTACCCCTCCGGGTAATATTCAATCCCGGCATACAGCACCTTCGGCTTGCGATAGGTGAGCATCGCCGCGCTCACGCAGAGTTTCAGATAGTCGCTGCGCTTCACGCGCCCTCACCTGCCTTTTCGGCGATCATGTCCCGCAGCGCGCCCAGCGCGCGGTAGATCTTCGGCCGGCTTTCCTCGTCCAGCTCGTCTACGATCTCCGTCATGCGGTTCACGGTTTCCTGCGCCTGCCGGAACAGCACGCTGAATTCCGCGAGCGCCTTGTTGTCCATGGCCGCCGCGCTCTTCTTCGCCTTTTCCAGTGTCTCGCGCAGGGCCGCGCGCTCGTCCTCGGCCTTTTTCAGCGCCTCCGCCGCGGCCGCCATCTCGGCCTTCGCCTTTTTCAGCTCGTCCTTCGCTTTTTTCAGCTCCTCGGCCTTCTTGCCGAGCGCCTCTGTCTTCTCCGCTTCCGCGTCCTTCTTCACTTCCGCCACCGCCGCCGCGATCTGTTCCTCGCTCGCGTCCACGGTCTGCACCGCCACGTCCACGGGCTTCTCGCGCAGCGCTTTCAATTCCCGTTCCAGCTCCGCCGCGCGCTCCTGCGCGGCCAGCGCCGTTCCCTGCGCGTTTTCCACCTCGGCGCGGGCGGCGTCCGCCGCGTCCTGCGCCGCCTGCACCTTCGCGTTCGCTTCTTCCGTTTCCTTGCGCTGCGCTTCGAGTGCGCGCCGCGCCTCGTTGCGTTCCGCCTCTGCGATCTTGCGCTGCCGGACGGCCTCTTCGAGCTCGCGTTTGCTCATCTCGGCGACGCTTTTTTCTTCCCCGTTGACAACGTGTTTTTCGCTCGCAAAATTCTCTCGCTCAGATGCCGGCAAAGCCAGTAATACCAAGGCTTTCGAGGTTCCCAAATCCCCCACCAGTGAGGTATTTCCGTACTCCCTCGCGAGCTGCATAAATCGCTGCGCGCTCGTCTCTGAAAACTCCACTTTTTCGCTCAGCCACGGCAGCCATTCCCCGTGTTTGAGCTGTGCTTTTGCCTCGATCAGCCGCTTGCCGATCTCGATGACGGCCTGTCCACCGACATTTTTGTAAAAAATGATCTCGTCCGTGATGGCGGTGATGCTGCGCACCTCACCGGCCACGGCCATTTCCATTGTTTCGCTCATGCGCCTTTCCTCGCTTTCTTGTCCACTTTGTTCGTTTCAGCGAACTTTTTGCGTTGTTCCTCCATGAACCACGGCGTCAGCACCTCGCGCTCCCATCTGTCGCAGAAGTCGCGCACCTTTTTCGGGATGCTGTGCTCATACTGCTTGCGCTCGCCGTGGCGTTCGTTGCCGTAGCCGTGCAGCTGGATCTCCTTCGGCATCGCCCGCGTCAGGTCGATGTTCAGCGTGTAATAGCTGCGCTCTGGCCTGCGGTAGTGCCGCACAAAGAAGATCGGCTTGCCGCTGCAATGTGTCCTGCCGTAGGTGCCCACGCAGTGACGCAGGGTTTTTCCCTCGTCGATCAGCTCCCGCTCCTCCTGTGGGATGCGGATGCAGAGTTCGCCGTCCGTCCATTCCAGCGCCTTGAGCCGGATGTAGACCGGCGTAAAATCCGCCGAGTAGTACTTCACGCCCTCGTGCGCCGCGTACATCTCCATTACACGGTCGTGCGCCGCTTGCAGGTCGCGCGGCCACAGCGTTTCGTTCTGGTCCGCCAGCCACAGCGCCCGCAGCACGCGCCGGTAATCGAGCAGCAGTTGCACGCCGCCTTTCAGCCGCTTTTGCTTTTCAAGGTATTTCACCACATGCGTCGGGTGCAGATCGGTCTCGACGGCCCGATAGGCGCCCAGCAATTTTTCCATGTCGTTCAGGTCGAGCTTGCCGACCTCCTGCACGAATTGCAGCGCGTCCGCGTTCTTTACAAGCATTCGGTAGCTCGCCCAGCACCGCGCGGTGCCTTCGCTCCAATGCTTCCCGCGCACCTCGCGGAAGGCTTCCTTGCTCATGCCGAGCATTCGGTGCGGCTTCGTCTCACTCCAATCGACCCACGGAATATTTGGTGCGTCGCGCAGCATGGAATAGTTGCCGCACATGTTCAGATAGTTGTCAATGGTCTGCGTCACCGCATCGCCGAACCCCTGCCGCATCAGGTTTTCCACCTGCGGGTGCTTGCGCCAGACGTGCAGATACGCCCCCGGCCAGGTTCCGCCCGCGCCGATGTATTTGTCCAGTGCCGTCTTCTCGCCCGTCGTTCTGCCGAGCTCTGGGCCGTAGGCGCATACCCAGCCGCCGACCTGCCGTCCGTTCACGGCGCCGTGGCAGTAATAGGGCTGCTGCATCGGGTCGCAGCTCTGCTTGCAGGGTGTCCACGTTACGTCACGCGCCTCGTTACTGTGGCGCACCGCGCGGAAGCGCCGCAGCACGCCGCAGCGGTCCACGATCAGCGCCGCGTGCGGCGAGAACGTCGCGACGTCTGTTCCCGTGTTGTCCTGATATCGCGCCACCATCCAATAGAGCACCGCGAGATATCCGTCAATGTTCAGCGTTTCGGCTTGCAACGCTTGAAGCGTGCGCCCCTGCCGCAGCTCGCTCCGCCGCGTCACGACCACGCTCTGGTAGCAGCGCGGGCAAACGATCGTCTCGTCGTCAAAAAAGATTTGCGCATCGTCGTCGCCCTTGTCGACGTAGCCGTCATAAATCTGTCCGTCCTCGCCCTGCCTCAAGACAATGCCGCTCGTACCGCTGTCGCTGACATAGCCCGCAAAAAACTCTTCTCCGCAGGCTGAGCAGGTGCAGCGCGCGCCCCAGCGGCGCTTCCGAGACTTCTCCCAGCGGTCCCAGTCTTCCGCGTCCATGATCTGCGCAATAGGATCCGCAGTCTCCACGCTCTCACGGCTGTAAAGCATTATCCCTGTCCCGAGCATATCGTTGTCGTAGATATCTTCCAGCACGTCGTTTTGCAGGTCTCCGCATGGTTGGAACGGCAGCTTGTCCGCCAGATTCTCCCATCCGGCGTCTGTGCGGCGGCTCATAAAAAGTCCGCAAGGTCCACGACCTTGCGCCTCTCCGTCTGCGGTGCTGTGTCTGTGCCGCGCTCCGGCAGGCCGAAAAACTCACGCAGGATGTCCTCGGCCTCCGCGGGCGTCACGCACCCGCAGTTGCCGACCTTGTTCTTTTTGGCTCGCTCGGCGATCTTCTTCTCCGCCGCCGCGAGCGTCATCTCCTTGTTCTGCGTCAGGTCTGTCAGTAGCAGTGCCGCCGCGGCCTCGTTGCCGCGGACCATATCTTTCAGCTGCTCACCCACCATCCACACCGCCGAGCGCTCTTTCGGCTGCTGGCCCTCAATGGCGGCAATGGCGTCTTGAATCACGCTCATTTCCCTTGCACTTCTTCCCCGCCGCATGCTATAATGGCGGGGAAGAAAATCTCCTTTCATGTGTGTTTTTCTTCGTGGCGGTTGACCGGTGCCATCGGTCAGCCGCCTTTTTCATGCGTTCGCGGCCTGCATGGCCCATTCCGGCATGGCGCTTTTGGCTCTCGTCCGCCGGTCCGGCACGTACAGCGGGCAGCGCACGACGCGATAGCTGTCGGTCGTGTAGCGGTAGCACTTCTCGCCGTGCTCGCTTTTCGAACCGTTGATCGTCGTTTTCTCCGCCTCCCAGCCCTCCACGGGCTCAAAGCGGACCGTGTGCGTCTTCGGGTCTCGTGCCGTCCACGAGCAGCCGCCGCACGCCCGCGCGCACGACCAGCACAGCGTTGGCCGCGTCTGCGGTGCGATAAATCGCTTGTCGTCCATCATCTGTGGCGTGTTCTCTTTCTCCTCGGCTCGTCCAGCTTCAAGACAAGCACCATCCCGCGCCACGTCAGCCAACCGGCGCCCACCGCCGCCAGCCACGTGACCGTCGGAACGGTCTCCGCCGCCGCGGCCGCCGCGTCCATCGCCAGGCATCCCGGCTCCAACAGGCACAGCAGCAGCACCGCGATCCACAGCAGCACCGTCAGCCGCAGCAGCGCTGCCGCGTAACGCAGCGCTCTTTCTTCTCTTGTGCGATTCTTTTTCATTTGTTGTTCCTCATTTCTGCAAAGGCGTTTCCCTTGCGTGTTATTGCTTGATGTAGAATTTTGCCTTGCCGCGCATCAGCTCATTGAGGTAGGTCACGCGCAGCCACGACCCCAGCTTTTCGCGCTGCTCGTCGCTGAGCGTGTCCACGTCCACCTCTCCGCCGTCCGCCGTTTTGACGTAGGCCTTTACGATGATCGGCTCCTGTTTTCGCTTCCCCATGCCTGCACGCTCCTTTCCCTCGAATGTATGCCGCCGCGGCATGTCCGCTTGCCACCACCCCGCCGCCATGCTATACTGGCGGCGAAAGGAGGTGAAAATATGTCATCTGTTCAGAACTTTGCTCCTAACGAAGCCGACAAGCTCTACTCTCACTTTGAGCAGACGCTCGCTTGCGCCTGGGCACAGGCTCATTTGTCTGACTTCATGCGCAGGAACCCGAATGCTCCCGCCGACGAGCGGAAGCAGGTCTTTTTAGATGCGCTCGAGGGCGGCCTTGGCATCGCTCTCGAACTCCGTCACGGCGATGCGTGATCGATCCATCGCTTTCTGATACGCTTTTTGAGCCAGCACACACGCCGTGCTCAATTCTTCCATGCTTGCCCCTTGCTTTGCCGCTGCTTCCACCAGCGTCATGGCGAGGGGCTTTGCATTTGGCTGCGTTCGCGCAATAGGCGCGAACAAGATGTCGTCCATTCGTGTCACCTCTCCTTTCCCTCTTGCGCAGCCTGATAGCGCTTGTCGCTTTCGCCGTGTTCTTTGCGCCATTCATCCCAGCGGCCTTTCTCCGGCAGCTTCGCGCCGATGAATATTCCGAAAGTGCCGGTTCTTACGCTTTCGAGTTCTGCTTCCGACAATTTCCCGTGCCCGCCCATGAGATTGATTGACATAAGCGTGCCGTCCGGCAAATAGCTTCCGTCCGACTGTCTGCTCGGCGAAGTGCCGTCGCCGAGCGTCATCATCTCTAAAAATTCCAGTAACTTCATGCTCTCCACCCCCTTCCCTCAACCTCCTGCCAAAAAAATAGATGCAGAAATCCTGATCTCCGATTTTGAGCAGTTCTGCGAGTTTTTCTGCCTCGTCAACTGACATGGAGCGGACGTTGTTGATTTTTTGGTTTACTGTTGACTGTGCAAGGCCAAGCGCTTTTGCTATATCGCCCTGCGTCAACCCCAATTCTTTGATTCTTTCCTTGATCTTCTTTGAGTTGATTGGCGTTTTTCTCACCTCTTTGCTGTTTGTGTTGCAAAAAAGACAAATTTTTGGTATAATACTTTTGTCCTCGCTATGCTGCCGTCGCTCGCTCCCGCCGCGTTCAAAACGAAAGGGGGTGAAGACATGGTATTAACCAAGGGCGAAGCGTTAGAAGAAGCGCTTGAAATCGTAAAGGTTATGCTCTCCGATTCTGCTTGTACGAGCATTTACCCAAATGCAGAAAGCGCAAAAGACGTCGCTGAGTTTGTTCGAACGCTCACGGACGAACTCGTTGCGATCGAATAATCCTAACGCTATAGAAAACCTCCGAAGTTCCCGCTTCGGTGGTTTTCTTTTGTGCGCGAGTGTCTTTTAGGACACTACTTGAGCAAAAAAAATACTGATCGGCGAAGACAAATTCAGCACCTCGCAAATTTTCTGAATCTCGCCCAGCGTAAATTCGGACTTACCTCTCGTTTTTCTGTAAAATGCACTTCTGCTCATATTCAAGAGCTCGCACATTTTCCCGACCTGGATTCCCTTTGCTTTCATAGCGTCATACAATGCCTCTGAGTTCACTGTGTTCACCTCCTTCGTAAGTGTCCTTTACGACACTATAATATCATATCGTTTTACAATGTCAAGAATTATTTTTGTCTTTTGCGAAACTTTTGTGTTGCATAAATGACACCTTTATGATATCATCGTCGGCAAGTGAGGTGATAAACCATGGAAACGAAAGATAAAATCAAACAGCTGCGCGAAGAACTCGGGCTTACTCTGGAAGAAGTCGGCAACATCGTTGGTGTCGGAAAGAGCACAGTCCGTAAATGGGAGACCGGCGACATTGCTAATATGCGCAGGGATAAAATCGCGAAGCTCGCTGTCGCGCTCCATACGACGCCAGCTTACCTGTTCGGCTGGGACGCTGATTCCTGCCCCAGCGTTCAGCAGCCGGATGATCCCGGCCTGACGGCAAAGGAGCATGAGCTTCTCACCCTCTATCGCGGCGTGAATCCTGACGGGCAGCGCTACATTTTGAAGCAGGCCGAATTTGCCAATTCTCAGGAAGAATACCGTCTTTCCCCCGCCCCTACCGCAAAGTCGGGCGCGTGATTCACGTTGACTTCCGCGGAAAAGATTAAAGTCCCGCCACTGGTGAAAATTCCCAGCAAAGGAGTGACCTCTTATGACCCCGCCGAAAGGCTTTACTTCTTCCGTCCCCGCACCGCTGCCTGATCTTCGCATCGCCGCGGCCTATATCCGCGTCTCCACCGATGACCAGGTGGAGCTCTCCCCCGCCTCGCAGCTCGTTGAGATCCGCAAGTGGGCCGCGCGCAACGGCTATATCGTGCCGGATGAATTCGTCTTCATGGACGAGGGCATTTCCGGCCGCGGCGTGAAAAAGCGCGACGAATTCCGCCGCATGATCGGCGTCGCCAAGACGAAGCCGAAGCCCTTCGACGCGATCCTGCTCTGGAAGTTTTCGCGCTTTGCCCGCAACCGCGACGACGCTGTCATGTATAAGTCGATCCTGCGCAAGCAGCTCGGCATTGATGTCATCTCTATTTCCGAGCCCGTGGCCGAGGGCGGCATGGGCCTCATTACCGAAGCGCTCATCGAGGCGATGGACGAATACTACAGCATCAACCTTGCCCAGGAGGTCAAGCGCGGCATGGAGGAAAAGCACCGCCGTGGCGAAGTACAGAGCAATCCGCCGTATGGCTACGGCATCAAGGATCACGTTTTCGTGCCGAAGCCGCCCGAGGATGGCTTTGTGAAAGAGCTGTTCCGCCGCTACCTCGCTGGCGAAGGCTGCTTTCCGCTCGCGCGCTGGATGAACGAATGCGGCCAGCGCACGCACCGCGGCGGCAGGTTTGAAAACCGGACCATCGAATATATCCTGCGCAATCCCGTCTATATCGGCAAGTTGCGCTGGAATCCGGCCGGCCGCACCCGCCGCGACTTTGCAAATGAGAATGTCGTTCTCGTTGACGGTAAGCACGAGCCGCTGATCGACGAAGAGACTTTCAATGCCGTTCAGCGCCGCATCGACGAGCAGAAGCTTTTGTACCCGCGCTATGCCCGCGCGTCCGGAACGCAGAAGCATTGGATCTCCGGCCTTGTCCGCTGTGCCGCCTGCGGCGGTGGCCTCATCGTGAATACGCCGGATTATATGGCTTGCAACAATTACGTGCGCGGCTCCTGCCGCGTCCGACAGACGGTGCGCCGCGACGCGCTGGAGGCTGCACTGATCTCCCGCCTGCGGGAGGACGCCGCCCACGGTTCGTCTCTGACCTTCGATGTGGTCCGTTCCAGCGACGGCTCCGCATCTTCCCTGTCCGCCGTCGAAGCTGCGCGCGATTCCGCCGTTCGCATGCTCGACCGCCTGCGCGACGCTTACCTCACCGGCGCCGATACGGTCGAAGAGTACAAGGCCAGCAAAGCCGCCGTGCAGAAGCGCATCGCCGATCTCGACGCGCAGATCGCCGCCGCACATAAAGAAAATGCAGCCGCCGCCAATCCGAATCTGCTGCGCTCCGCTCTCCGCGCCGTCGTCAAAACGCTGGAATCCCCCGACACCACCGTTGCCGAAAAGAACGCCGCCGTCCGCAGCGTCACCGACAATATCACCTGGAACAAAGCCGCCAACACCCTCACCATCCACTACCGTCTCGTCCTTTAGTCATGCTCATTTTATGGTTAATTGATATATGGCGGCCCGGACGGCGAGCTCGGCGCGTCGCTGCGCTACCTCTCCCAGCGATACTCCATGCCCTACCCCGAGCTCAAGGGCCTGCTGACCGACATCGGCACAGAGGAAGCGTCATGGCCCCCAATTTTGGCGCGGTATTTTTCCAGTCCGTCCAGCACATAGACCCATTTGGCGGGCAGCAGATTGAGCGCCACCTCTACCCTGCCGTCCCGGTACACGGTCATCTGTTGGAGGAGATGCCCATAAAAGTCGTCGTCCGCCGTGCGTCCGCTGACGATGCCTGTGATGGCGGCGCGAATGTCCGGCTTTAGGGTCTGTGTGTCGGTGTTCAGCGTCTGCCGCTGTTTGATCGCGGCGATTTTCTCCTGCACCCGGTTCATTTCACTTTCACAGCGGGCTTTGGCGCGCTGATAGTCAGCCTTGGTGATGCTCTCGTCGAAAAAGCGGTCATGGATGGTGTCGTTGCGGGCTTGCAGCTTTTCAAGCTCCAGTTCCAGCCGCCGCAGTTCCTGCTCGCCGCTGTCCTCACCGGACGTCAGAACGCTTTCCACAACGCGGGTGAGGCTCGATATGATCGCTTTCTTATCCAGCGTCACGGCGTTCACCGAGCGCCGCAGGAGGTCCATGGCGATGTCGTCCCGGATCTGCCGCCCGACGCTGCATCCGATGACATTTCCCGCGCCGTCTGTGCGCCGCAGGCCCTCGTTGGTGGCGGTGAAGCAGCACCAGCGATAATAGGAGCTGCCGTCCTGCCGCTTTTTGGTGCGGTGGGAGAAGCTCTTGCCGCACTCACCGCAGCGAATTTTACCGGAGAGCGGATAGCGGTTGCCGTGTCCGCCGCAGCCTGTCGCGCGGTTGCGGCGGGAGAGTTCCCGCTGCACCGCCTGCCACGTTTCGCGGTCGATGATGGGCTCGTGGTGATCTTTTAGTTCTACCAGCGGTTCCTTGCCGTGGTTGTACTTCTTTTCGTGTGTCAGATAGTCCGGCGTGTAGGTCTTTTTCTGGATTAGGTCACCGCAGTATTTTTCATTCTTTAGGATCTTAGTCACGGTGGCAGACGACCAAAGGCAGTTGCCCTTGCTGCTGAGAATACCGGCCTCCCGCAGCTCCCGCGCGATGGTGCTGCACCCTTTGCGCTCTTGCAGGTACTTATGGAAGATGAGCCGGACAACTTCCGCGCCCTCCGGGTTGACGGTCATTTTGCCGCCAATCACGTCGTAACCCAGCAGCGAGCCGCCAAAAACGACACCCTTCTCCATGCTGCGCATCTGCCCCCATTTGGAGCGTTCAGAGGTCCTTCGGCTTTCGTCCTGTGCGAAGGAACTCATAATCGTCAGCCGCAGCTCCCCATCGTTGGTGCGGGTATCCAGGCTGTCATTGAGAAACAGCACGCCGACGCCGCGTCGCCGCAGCTCGCGGGTGATTTGTAGCGCGTCTACTGTGTTGCGGGTGAAACGGCTGACCTCCTTGGTCACGATCAGGTCGATCTGTCCCAGCTCCGCCGCATGGAGCATTTTATTGAACTCCACGCGCTTGTTGGTCGATGTGCCGGAAAATCCTTCGTCAGCATAGATGCCTTGCAACTCCCAATCCGGCTGGCGCTGGATGTACTCGCGGAAATACCGCTGCTGCGCTTCAAAGGAATTTGCCTGGTCTTCCTTATCCGTGGATACGCGGCAATACGCTGCTACTTGTAACATAAAAATCCCTCCTTTTCGTGGTATCATACGATACAGAATGTGCCTTTGCAATTGTGTGAATACTGAAAGGCACTATTCCTTTACAGATTGTGATTTTCCTGTATTTCTTATCTGTTCTTCTAATTTTTGTACACAGTTCCTACACTGCATTTCGTTGAGGAAGCCTTGCCGCTGCAAGGCGAGCAGGACGGCTCGCTGGTACGCGAGAAGAAAGTCCTGCCCGATCTCGTCTGCCGCCTGATTATGCAGCAACTCCGGTTTGCTTGCCATCCTGCTCCCCCCTTTCCTTGAAACTATGCGGAGAGACCGGTGAACTTGTTGCCGTTTTCCCGGAAGCGGTTTCCTGCCTGACGGAAACTCGATTTTTGCTCCTTGGCACGCTCGCGTCATCAGACGGTCATGGCCTGCTTCCCCGAAAGAGAAACGCTCCGGCGGTCATTCAATTTTGTGGAAGATCGTTTGCATCGAATTTCGACTTCCACAAAAATGATAGCAAGCGTTGACGGAGATTTCAATATGTGGTAAACTATTCGCGTGACAAATGATTTACCACACACGATGCGGAGCTGTGTCCACGAATGGAGGAAAAGCCTTGAGAGCCTTGTATTGCTTGAGTTTTGGCCCCAAAAAGGAATATGTAGAAACGGATTTCAAACCCGTGGAATATCGTCTCGGGACAACCCTTATTGCCTTTTTGTCCACAGATTTCGCTTCTTTACGGGCGAAATTACTGGTGCGAACAACGCCCATGATGGAAAATCAAGCCATTACCGAGATCAAAAATGCGCTGAGCGCGATCCATCCTTTCGGGGAACGCTTTCTGCAGTCCCTCTTTTTTGAAGAAAAGCTGGCAGATGTGCTTGATGAACGCATGGAAGGTTTTGAGAAGCTGCAAAAGGAACTCTCCGCCTTTGCAGACGCCGTGCTCGTGCCGGACAGATCTAAGTTGAGCGCCAAGCAGCGTTTGGCACTCTATATGAGCCGCGATTTTCAAGCTGCCACAGCGATCGCCGGTTTGGACCTCAAGATGCGCGCGGAACGAAAGCTGTATGTAGATGAGCAGAATTTTGATCCGGTGTTGGCGGCAGACCGCATTTCGACGCCACCAAAGTCCGTCCGGTTTGCCCGCATCGAGGGCTCGGACGATTTGGGTGCGACGCTGCTGACAGAGCTGCTGGAGATGGTCGAGCAAGGAATTGAATTGAAAAAGTGTGAATATTGTCATCGTTACTTTATCCCGTTCTCTTCCAAAGCTCTTTATTGTGATCGGTCAGTCGGTGATACCGGAAAAAGCTGCAAAGAACTCGCAGTCAAAGAGAAGCATGAAAAGAAAATCGCTGCCGATGATGGCTTAAAGCTCATCCGGCAGCGGATCAAAACCTATGATATGCGTGTTCGCCGTACTCCGGCCATTTACACAGATGCCGCATTTCAAATCTGGAAAGCACAAGCGGAGAATGCACGAAACCGCTATGTGAACGGCGAATTGACCTATGAAGAATTAGATGCGCTTACACAGCTTCCAAAGAAGAAAGGCGAATAATAGACGAAGAAAACACGAAATATTTGCGTATTTTTCTTGTCCTTTACGTATACTGTGATATAATAAAGGCGAGGTGATGAGCGTGACCTTAAAAGAATTGCGTATATCAAAGGGGTTGAATCAGGCCCAATGTGCGGAATACCTCGGTATGTCCACGCGCAACTATCAGAATTACGAAAATGATGCCGCGAAAGTAAACACGGCCAGATACCATGCGATTTATCAAAAGCTGGAAAGCTATGGTCGGCCTGTTATCACGGCCGCCGTACTCTCGCAAATGCCTGAGTTTTATACGAATGTTGTCACGGGTACGGGCTTGCAGGCGTTGGCAAACAGCGTGGCAAAGTACGGCAAGCGTGACTGCTTCAGCACCTTGCAGAAGTTTGTGGCTGGCTCCTACGGTGGGAAGATCTGTATTTTATACGGTCTCCGTCGAACCGGAAAGACAACACTTCTGTTTCAAATGCTTTCCGAACTGCCCATAGAAAAAACGGCCTACATCAAGGTGCAGACCACTGATGATATGTCGCGGCTGACAAAGGACTTGAAAGCTCTGTTTGAACTGGGCTATCGGTATGTGTTTATTGATGAAATTACGCTCCTGAATGACTTCATCGACACCGCTGCCGTGCTTTCCGATGTGTTCAGCATGATGGGCATGAAAATCGTTGTTTCCGGTACGGACTCTCTTGGCTTCGCTATGGCAAACCGCGATGAACTGTACGACAGAAGTGTGACGATCCACACCTCTTTTATTCCCTTTCGGGAGTATGCGCGGCTCCTGAACATCTGTTCTGTCGATTCTTATATTGAATACGGCGGAACGCTGAAAATGGAAAATATGAGCTTTGACGATCCGGATGCCGCCTTTGACGAGGTCGCATTTCGGGACGATGAAAGTACCCGGAAGTATATTGATACCGCCATCAGCCGCAACATTCAGCATACACTGAAAAACGACCATTACGGCGAATACTTCAATCAACTGCGGGAACTTTACGAAAAAGGTGAGCTGACCAACGTCATCAACCGCATTGTGCAGCACATGAACCACCGGTTTGTGCTGCGCGTGGTAGAGGACGAATTTAAGTCCCATGACTTTGGCTCCGCAAAGGATCTGCTTTTACATGATCTCCCTGCGGAACGGGCGACCGTTCTCTATGATGTCAATGAAAAGCAAATATTGGAGCGATTAAAGGCCATCATTGAGGTCAAGGAAAAGAGTGAAACAACCGTTCCAATCACGCAGGAGCATATCGACAAAGTGAAGAAGTATCTGCTTATGCTGGATCTGATCGTCAACTGTCCGGAACGGTATGAAAGCGGTAAGCAGGCAGAGCATATCGTCTTTTCCCAGCCCGGTATGCGCTATGCCATCGCAAAGGCTTTAGTCTACTCCTTGATGCAGGATGCCTATTTCGCATCGATTTCCGAAGCAGATAAGGCATATATCACAGGAAAGATTCTGGACGATGTAAAGGGCCGGATGCTGGAGGACATTGTTCTGCTGGAAGTCCGCAAAACCGCGCCCAGTACGATGGAAGCGTTCAAATTCAAGTTCGATGCCGGCGGCGAGTTTGACATGGTGATTTACGATAAAGCAAGTAAAAATTGCCGCATCTATGAAATCAAGCACAGCACCGAGGCCAACGAAAAGCAGACAATTCATCTGCGTGATGCAGAGAAATGCCAAATCGTTGAAAATCGCTTTGGCCCGATCAGCGGTAAATTCGTTCTTTATCGCGGAAAAGATACGTTTGCTGAGGGTGTTCAGTATTTGAATGTAGAAAATTTTCTGTGTGGTCTGAAGTAACTTTTGAGGAGGATTTATCATGAACTATATTTTAAAGCAGTTCGATGAACCGCTCGTTAAATTCTCCGCAACGACGGATACCAGTGAGCCGGAGATCCAAATTCTTTGGACAAATGAAGAAAAAGCGGCATTGCTGCCGCTTGATCTGACGCTGACGCCGGAGGGAGTAAGCCGCTGGCTGCGCCGCCGCACGATCCCGAAGAATCGCGCCTACGTCCATAGCCTTTTGGCAAAATGCGGCTTAAACCTCAACCGACCGCTCACTATTATCAGTGTTTGTAAAGGACTATCACTTAACGATTGCTATTGGGTTGTTGAGGACGGCGACACCACTTATTTTGACAAAGTAAATCTCTACGACAACCCATTCAGCAATGTTCTGGCAGAGCTTGCCTTTACCGGCTATGGCAGCAGTGTCCGCACTTCCCTGCTCTCCAGCCCGGAGTTTACTACCAATGGAATGCTCCGCAAATGCTGGCGGCGCATGGGCGGTAAGGTGTATCTCTATAAGGGCGGCACAGAGGGCGCGGCCAACACAGGCAACGAGCCATATTCTGAGTTTTACGCCGCGCAGATTGCTGCCGCCATGGGCGTTCACGCGATCCCCTACGGCTTATCCCGTTGGAAAGGCGTTCTCTGCTCCACCTGCGAGCTTTTTACCAGTAAAGAGTATGCCTATCTCCCTATCGGCCATCTCGTTTCTAAGGGCGGAATGGAGGCTGTCAGGGCGTATTACGAAAAGATGGGAGATAAGTTTGTCAACGCGCTGAACGAAATGCTGGTGTTCGATGCGGTAATCTGCAATGTGGACCGGCATTTTGGAAACTTCGGCGTGATGGTCGATAACCGGACGAATACCATCGTCTCCCCCGCCCCCCTGTTCGACCATGGCAATTCCCTCTTTAACTTTGCAGGCGCGGACGCCTGGGCGGACGAGGCTGCGCTGGAGGCATATATCGAAACGCTGTACCCCAGCGTGTACGATGATTTTCTCGGCACAGCCAAGGCCGTGCTGACGCCGGAGCTGCGTGAAAAATTGCGCCATCTGCTGAACTTCAAGTTCAAGAAGCACTCCCGCTATAACATGCCTGAAAATAGGTTGCGGATGGTGGAGCGGCAGGTGCAGAAACGGGCAAAACTGCTACTGAGTGTATAAAGAATTAGCAAGGCTGTTGGCGCATTTGCCAACAGCCTTGCTGACTTTTATGGGTATTCTTATGCAATCAAAGCAATGATACCAAATCCATATTAGCGCATTACTTTTTCCAAGAGCGTCTGGTAGCTGTCCACCACATCATATACCACATTTCCGTTGCTGATCGCCTTGAAATGCTCTCTTGCGCAATGGATTTTGGATTCCTCAATGAGCCGGAGCTGCATAGATGACATGGAGCCTTTCGTTTCAGCAACAAAGTAGATGTGCTTGACAGTACCTTCATAGAAGGCAATCGCCCAGTCCGGGTTATAATGTCCGACCGGCGTTGCGATATAAAAGCTGTCCGGCAGCTTCACATAAACCGCAACATCTGTGTTGGTGTCCAGATCGGTCGCAAAATCACGCTCGTTCGTGGAATCATACACGATATGATCGTATAGATGTCGCTGCGCTTTCATTGCATTTGTACCGAGCTTGCCCTTGATGGTCGGTTCGGTAAAGATGTCCGTATCGTAATGCTCATCCAGCACGTTGTAGGTAATATGCTGAATAATTGCAGTAGCTTTTTCATCATTGATCAGGGCGGCTGCTTTGATAATGAACTCTTCCGGATTGAATTTGAACTGCTCAAAAACGGGTTTCTCAATGCCGGTCAGAATTGCAACGACTGCTTTTCGTGTCAAACCGGTCTCTCCGACCAGCTTGCCAATCAGATCATACTTCACACTGCTGTTGGCACGGATTTGCTTGCTGCTGTCATAAGTAGATGACTTTGACTTCGAGAATGCACTTCCGTTAAGAAGCGAGTCCTTTGACTTGATCTCATCCATTGCGCCAGTTTCAACCTTGAAGTAGATCTTTGGCACATGGAGATTTCGGTTGATGGATGCAATCGCCTTGTCAACAAGTTCATTGGTGTCAAAATCAACCACATATACTGATTTCGGGCTGATGCGTTTCCAAAGGGCCTTGAACTCCGGCATGGCGAGCTTATCAGGATCAACTTGCAGCTCGACATTCTTGTCGCGGGCGTTCTCCGGCTGCATGGTGCGGCTATCATAGACGGAATCAAGAATATTGATCACAGAATCACGGCTATCTGCCACTTCCTCCGCAACCTGAATCGTACCGTTTGCTTTGTCAGCATAATATTTATCAGTCAGTACGCCCTTCTTGTCGATATAGCCGTTGACAATCAAATCAAAATAAATCGCCTGCGCCGTATCGCCGTCCACAACCTGTTCGTTGCCTCTGGCATCCACAATGACCTTACCCTTGAACAGATCAGCAGTAACCGCCACAGGACGTCCGACAACTGCATCGGCAAGCTCAGTCTGCAAGCCCTTTGCGAAGCTGTCATAGCTTTCACTGGCGATAACGGTCAGAACATTGATGGACTGCACATCATTTCCAAGCACGTTGGCGTCCATGCGTTCGCCGTCCTGATTGACACACAGGCGCAGACCGCGACCGACCTCTTGCCGCTTGCGAACCTCGCTGCTGCTTTGTTTCAGTGTGCAAATCTGGAACACGTTCGGGTTGTCCCAGCCTTCGCGCAGTGCGGAATGCGAGAAAATGAAGCGCACCGGAGACTTTTTCGGATCGCGATCCAGAAGCAGCTCCTTGTTCTTCATGATCAGGTCATAGGCGTCAATATCGTCGGATGTGCCTTCCTTTTTGTCGGAGAGCTTGCTGTCGGTCATCTTACCCTTTTTGTCAACCGAGAAGTAACCGGCATGGGTATCGTGGGCAGAAATCGCATCCAGATACCGGATGTAGTCCTCGTCGCCGATCTCCCGCTGCATGGAGTTGAGAATGTCGTTGTACTCTTCCTCGAACATATCGGCGTAGATGCCGTTGAACGGATGCCCAACCTCATCATACTGCTTGTACTTCGCAACCTCGTCGATAAAGAACAGGGACAGGACTTTGATGCCCTTATGGAAAAGCTGCCGTTCCCGCTCCAAGTGAGAAAGAATCGTCTCACGGATCTGAATGCGGCGAAGTTGGTCTTCACTGACCTTGCCGATCACGTCACCGGCAAAGATTTTGATACCATTTAGGAACTCCACAGAGTTATCGCGTCCATCAATGGACTTGACCACAAAGCCTTCTTTATATTCGTCGAGCTTGCCAGACTCGCCGGAGTTGTCATAGAGGTTGTAGCCAATACCGACCGTGGCGGTTTTCTTGCGAAGTCCCTTTGCTCCAATGTAGTCAAACTGAATGGTCGCTGTCGGGTCAGCTTTGGAAAGATTGATGCTTTCCAGATAGACGAATCCCTCGGTTGCCGTGCTGCCGGACTCCGTGATGCCCTTGACGGCGATTTTCTTGACCAACCGCTTGTTGTACGCTTCCATCGCGTCAAGGCGATAGACCATGTTATAAATGCTGTCCGCCTTATGAGTGGCGGAGTAGCGCAGCGTCAGCAGCGGATTAAACTCTTTCAGGCGTTCCTTTGTCTGCTTGCCCTCGACTGACTGCGGCTCGTCAATGATCAGAATCGGGTTTGTCTTTGCAATAATGTCGATTGGACGGCGGGAGCGGAACTCGTCCAGCTTCATGTAAATGCGCCGCGCGTCCTTACCCTTGGCATTGAACGCCTGAGAGTTGATGATCATGACATTGATGGCGCTGTCTGACGCAAAACGGTCAATTTCCGTGAGCTGGGCAGAGTTGTAGATGAAGAACCGGATCTTCTTGCCGTATTCCTCCGCGAAATGCTCCTGCGTCACCTGAAAAGATTTATAAACGCCCTCGCGGATGGCAATGCTCGGCACGACCGCGATGAATTTGCTCCAACCATAGTGCTTGTTCAGCTCATACATGGTCTTGATGTAGGTATAAGTCTTACCAACACCTGTTTCCATCTCAATGGTCAGATTGTAGCGACCTTCCAGCTTATCCGATGGCTTGATCTGATTGGTACGCTGTACCTTCTGCAGATGCTCCAAAATCAGGCTGTCGGAAAGCTCCGGTACAATGAGTTCATTCCGCCAGCCGGTAAAATCGTCCATCGTTGCGATTGCTTGCTGCTCACCATCTTCAAGACCACGATCCATCATATAGGTCGGCGTAAGGTACGGCTGTCCGGCAAAGACGTCAACGACCGCTTTTGCCGCATCCGCCTGGAATTTTTGATGTTTGAATTGGAGTTTCATAACTGATGCTCCTTGGTTTTCTTTTGGATCATTTTCAAATTGATTTCCTTACATTTTTCACGATTTTCATGAAACCTCTGATCAATCTCATTGTTTGATTCCGTTTTAGTCGCAGGAAGTAAATCCGCATTATAGTAAGAAAACATTGTATGAACCGCTGCATTTGCAAAAGCCGCTAAAAAGCGAGATTCTATCGCAGGTACAGGTTTTCCCTCAAATGCGTAACGCCAGTCAACGAAGGCGTTTGAGAGCAAAATAAGCTCATCGAGTCCTTTTTCAGAGCCCGCATACTCCGGTGCCTTTTCGATTAAGTATGCCCACAGTTCCTGTTGAAAGGATTTCGGAAGCATCTGAAAAAGAATTAGCAAGTTGTGCTCTTTTCCATATTCAATTTGGTTTTTAGCTAAAATTGCCTTGAGTGCTAATTCGGCAGAAAATGCGCCGTTTACAACTAAAGGGGCAAAAAGCAAAAGCAGCGTATCTGAATCGTCCCGGCTTAGTTGGTCAAGTGCTATATATGCGTTATAAAATGCCTTTGCTTGATAGACTAACAAGTCGGCGTTCATCAGATCACCCTCACGCGCTTGGAAATGTCGCTCGCATCTTCCGGCATATAGAGCTTGAAAATTTCGAACACGTTGATCTTCTCCGGGCTGGACGCAAAACCGGAATCGCGGAAGACAGCACGGAGCGGCTTGCGCTGTGCGATCTCCTTGACCACACTTTCGGGAATATTCGCGTCAAAACAGGCGATCAGGTCGCCGTCATTGTAGGTATGGACGGTGCAGCCGTCGATTTGCTCAGACTTGTAGGGCAGGGACAGCGGCAGCCCCCAGTCGATCAGGCAGCCGAACAGCAGGTCGAGGTCAGTGCGGTCATCCTTGATGTTGGATTCCAGACCCGCGAGCATCCCCTGATCGTAGTCATCCGGCGCATAGTAGACGTCCTTCATGTTGGTATCGTCCAGCTTGAGGACGCGGAAACCGACATCAAGTATATTCTTGACGGCGAAAGCACGTTCCTCCTGCGTCGTAGGCATTCCGCACCCCCAGCCCTCGCCTTTTAGATTTCCTTTGCCGGAAGTTACTTCCTGCAATAGCTTTTCCCCGGCGCGACGGATGCGCTCTTTGCCGATTTCGCAGATGTTCTTGTAACCTGTTTTGTAGGCTTCGCTTGCTTCATCACACGGTTCGGGAAGCTGCACCATGATGAATTTGCGGTGTCCGCCGTCCTCAGCGTTGAGCTGCATGACTGCGTGAGCGGTGGTGGCGGAGCCGGAGAAGAAGTCGAGGACGATGGAATCTTGGTGGCTTCCAATAGATGCCATTCGCTTGATTAACTCTGGCGGTTTGGGAAAGCTCATAACATTTGCCCCGAAAAGTTCTTTTATTGCTTTCTTTCCATAATCGTTATTTATGGTATTTTCTGTCCAAAGCGATTTCACCAACGTAGTTGCGGTCGTTCCATCCTCGGAAATAAGATAATCTTTACGATAGATTCGCCATTCGCTCCCCGTTCGCTCCGCCGTAATCAGATTATTTTCACTTTCAACCTTTTTCTTCATCCAAGTCCAGCAAGTTTTAATCCCATCCGGGGTATCTGGAAAAACTTCATCTGTAAAGCTATCAGTTTTCACCGTAGAAACGGCTCTTGTGCAAGGATTAACGTATAACGGGTAATACAGATTTGGTCTGGTCACCGGGTTAAAAGCTTGATTTCGATTACGCAAACCAATCAGTCGATATGCACCTCGTTCGTCCGTCTTATTATATTCATCAACCATCTTCCCCTCTTTTTCTATTCCAAGAATCGACGCAGTGTTCAGGTAATCACGAACATATATCAAAACAGACTCATGAGTTTTTGCTACATATCTATCCAGATTTCGCCCACGCGGGTTTAGCTGTACAGCTAATTGTGCAACGAAATTCCCGCTTCCAAAGACCTCATCGCATATTTCTTTTAAATTGAAAGCCTCATTATCATCAATGCTGATAAAGATAACCCCATCATCCGTCAGCAGATTTCTCGCCAGCATCAGTCGGGAATAGATCATGCTGCACCAGTCGGAATGAAAACGTCCGTTGGTGTCGGTATTCTTGAACAGGCGGTTTTCTTCCTCGTCGTACATTCCCATCTGTTCGTTTTCTTCTTCCTGCGAACGCATGAAATCATCGGCGTAGATGAAGTCGTTGCCGGTGTTGTACGGCGGGTCAATGTAGATCATCTTGACCTTACCAAGATAGCTCTCCTGCAAAAGCTTGAGGACTTCCAGATTGTCGCCCTCAATGTAGAGGTTTTCGGTGGTGTCCCAGTCCTTGCTCTCCTCCACACAGGGGCGCAGCGTCTTGCGAATCGGCTTGTTGGCTTCCACGATTGCAGCCTTCTTGCCGACCCATGTGAACTCGTATGCCTCGTCCCCGTCCACCACGTCCGGCGAGAGCATCTGTTTCAGCAGTTCAAAATTGACCGCCCGCTTGTACACCTTCTTCTCCGGCGTGCTGTGTTCCTCGTCCAGCATCTCCGTGATGCAGTTCGGAAACAGGGCGGCAATGCGGTCTATGTTCTGCGCCGTCATATCCGGCGATTCAAATTTCATGTGGTTCATTAGGTTGTTCCTCCATCAGAATCGGTTCCAAATATTTCTGCTTCCAATTCCTTATATACATCCATATCTGGCGTAATCAAAGGTGAAAGGGTATCGCGCATAAATGGGTCAGGGTTGTTCCCGCATTGTGTTAGCGAAAGGTGGCGTTTAAGAGAGATATATATCCCACCACTTGCTTTTTTGAAATCATCCGGTGCATTGCCTCTGGAAACAGAGTCCGTGAGTGCTTGTTGCTTTTCTTGTATACAGGCGGCATATTCTTCTGGTTTTCCAACTTTATCACATAATTTCTTAATCACGGTATCATCGAGCACATAGGATTCAAGATTACGTCTCTTCAAAACCTTTACACCGGCTTTGGAAAGGTCGGCGACTTCTTGCGGGCTACGATCATCTCGGTCAACAATTTTAATGATTTGGGAGTTCTGGAGTATTGTACTGATTATTTCTCCGTGTGTCTTTTCAATATTCTCTATATCGTTACATGAACCGCCCGAGATAAAGAAGGCTTCTGGATGCGTATCTGCGAAAATAGTACTGTAAATTATCTTATCAAAATCCTTGCGTGTTTTGCCATTAGGGTCACCTTCGCAGAACACAATTGTTTTAGGCAACATCAGTTTTGCAAAGTCACCAAAAGCAAGTTCGTAAAACTTGTCCATAACCGCTTTTCCGATTTTTGCAGGGCGAATCACTTGATCTGTATCAAAGTCTCTTCCACCGAAATCCAAGAAGGCAACTGTTCCCGGATGCTCCGTTTCAATTTCCTCTGCCTCTTGAAGCATTCCAATCGAATGTGTTGAAAGCCAAAGCTGTGACTGACCCGGAATAAGCAAATACAGCTCCCGCAAGACTCTACCTTGCAATTTGGTGTGCATATGCGTTTCCGGTTCGTCAATACAGTAAATAGCATCAGGATAATATTTAGACTGAACAACCATATCCAGTATTAAATCAAAGGCAGATTTTTCTCCTGCCGAGAGATTGCGATAACTGAAATTTTTAGTGGTTCCTTTAGTAAAATAGAAGTTACCATTTTGCAGCGGATCACCAACCGATGAGAGTTCCAAATCTTCGAATACACGTTTAAGTGCTGATTGAATTTTTCCAATCAGTTCGTCACGCAAAGTAGCGACAGCTTTTGTGTCATTTGCATTGTCAAATACGCCCGCGATTGTATTGGCAATGAGCCTCTGGTAGTTGGCGGAAACTGTTTGATCATTTTGAATCAGTGAAGAAAGCCTAATCGATTTGGTCGGATCTTGCTGCTTCTGCATGGATTCTATTTGGAAATCCGGTTCATTCCTATATGCGCTTCTAAAATAGAAATGTCCCTTAATATCGTCGTGGTTTCCCAGTGTATTAGAGAATGTTGCTTCATGAAAATCAATGTTGACAAGTTTTAATGCTCTACTTCTCCATTCAGAGTAGTTAAATTCTTCGACATTGCCAGCTTTGCTTAGATAATGATAATCTCCTGCGTCATTATATCCTGCACACTTATAGTAATGGTTCATCGCTTCCATAAACGATGTCTTTCCCGAACCATTCGGACCAACTAAGATTACCAACTTTGTTGTTTCGGGTATGTCCTCAACGCTCAAATGGGTAAACCGCTTGAAATTGTTCAATTCTATCTTTTTTATCTTCATTTAATTCTTTCGCACTCCATTCTCAATCTCTTCAACTCCGCGTTCATTTCCATCCGTCGGTTAAGCTGCTTCTCTTTCCTCATCTTGTTTTCCAGCACGGAAATCTGCTTTTCAAGCTGCTTCTTCTTTTCATCACGCTCAACAGACTCTTTCAGGCTCTCACCAGAATCCGTTTGCAGCTTGTCCCCGGCAATCTGACGAACAAGGCTTTCATAGACGGCATCCATATTCAAGCCGTCGATGCTGAGATGCAGTTCGTCTTCCGGCATCCAGTCCGTGTGATAATAGCGACTGACCTTGAAGGCGTTGCTGCCGGATGCAGCAGCCTCCTTGTAGCCGATCCACGCCTGAGCCTTGCCGTCACAAGTCAGAATAAAGAGAATGTGGTACGGGATTTCCTTGTCGATTTGTTTTAGCACAGCTTCGTCAAGCTGCGAATTATTCAGCCGCACCTCGAACACTTCAATCTCGGTCACGGCTTCGCCCGCAGCAATATTCAGTGTAGATGCTGCCAGCTTATTTCGCCAGTACACCAGCCGGATCTGATCGACAAACACACGGCGCAAAGCAGGGGAAACATCAAGATTTTCATAGAACTTCTGCTTTGGTATTCTTTTGCCAAACTCCGTAGATGCAGGAAACCCAAGCATCGCAAGCCCTCCTTATTTCACGACTAAGAAGCAAATCAGCTCAAAATCATCGAGTCCCGAAACCGCACTGAGCAGCGCAGTTGTTCCGCCGTTTTTGAACAGGCTGTCAATATCATTTTCTTCTTTCGCGTCAATAATGGAATTAATCGCCTCGCTCAGCAGCTCAGAGATTTCACCCATTTTGCGTCCGTCGTCTGTTTCGTCATTGAATCGTTTGCAAAGCTCTGCACAAGGCTCACCCTTGCCACGGCAGAGCAGACGCATGGTGTCGAGCAATCTCTTCGGATTGAGATAATTGCAGGCGATTTCACCTTCTTCACTGATGTAGACCATGTAGAAGGGGTGAATACGGTTTCGATTATCAATGTTTACGCTGTTGTTGATGTTCCGAAGGACGAAAATCACACCGGCAGGAGCATCTTCTGTCTGCGCAACAACGGTGTGCAGTCCCTTCGGCGCGGTTTCAATGTCCTCATGCCGTTTCATGTATTCGAGCAGATCAAGCCGGAACTCGTTGAGTCCCAAATCCATGATAGAAATACCGCTCGTCATATCCTCAATGTCCACAACTTCTTCTTGCAGCCGCTTGAGCTGCGCACGACGATATTCAAGGTCGCCTTTTTCCTCGGCATTGATCAGGTCATCGTCACCGGTGGAGGTCATGACCGAAATCTTCATGCGGGTTTCCACGCGGCTTTTCAGGTTGATGTATTCATCAAGGTCCATATCCGGCCAGAAGTTTACAAGCTGGATATGGTCATTTTTACTGCCGATACGGTCAATTCGTCCGAACCGCTGGATAATGCGAACAGGGTTCCAATGAATGTCGTAGTTGATGAGGTAGTCGCAGTCCTGCAAGTTCTGACCTTCGGAAATACAGTCAGTTGCAATCAGAATATCAAGCTCATCGGTACTTCCGGGCAGGAGTACCGACTTTCCTTTGGAAACGGGTGAGAAACAGGTTAGAACCGTGTTGAGGTCTGCCCGGAGCTTTGGAATGGTAGTCTTACCGTCAACTGTGCCGGTGATCTCTGCCGTTTCCAGTCCGAAGTTCTCTTTTGCGAATTTACTGACGTTTGCAAAGAGGTAATCGGCGGTATCAGAGAATGCAGTGAAGATAATGATCTTCTTATTACCGGGATTGATTGGCTGCTCAATTTTCTTGCGAATCAAGTCAAACAGCGTTTGTAGCTTTGTGTCATGCTCCGGCGTGATGTCAGCAATCATGACAGACAGAAGCTCAAGATTTTCAGCGTCCTTTTCAAGCTCACGCATCCATGAAACATAGTCCATGTCAGCAAGGTCAATTTTGATCTTCTTGCCAACAGAGAAGAAATCAGTGTTCTGATCGTCGTAATCAAAATCTTCTGCGCCGGAAATCTCCGTCAGATTCAGGACGCAGTCCCCAGACTGATAATTTTTGATCGTCCCAATCGAATCGTTGATCAGCTTTTTAATGCGGTCAATCGTCAGGCGGAAAGAAGCAACCGAGCTTTCCAGCCGCTTGAGAAGGTTGATACTCATAAGACGGCGAATGCCTTCTTCACGTCCTTGCTGGGTCAGGCTGTTTCCTTTGTGGTGCGTCATGTCGATGTACTTTGCCAGTTTCGACGGCATGATATAATTCGACGGCGTATAGATCGTCAGGCTCAACGACATGAGCAGATTGTAAATATCGTTATAGTTGATTGCATCATTCAAATCGGTCAAGCAGGGACGCAGCGAAATCGGCGGCAGACGCTCCGGAAATTTGCCGATGTCAGAAGTGTTGTAATACTTTTCAATGTGCTTTCTTGACCGTGCAATCGTCACGCTGTCCAGCAATTCAAAGAAGTCAAAATCCAGCGTCCGCAAAAGCTCATCCGTCGTGCGTTCGTCGGCAGGAAGCTTGCTCCATGCGTTGAAAGCCTTCTGTGCCTGGCGGAAAATCTCATCAATGCTTTTGGTCGTGTCGAGCTTTTTGTTCATCTGTGAAGCGTCGCCCTCATAGGCAAGTGCAAGTTGATTTTTTAGGTCGATAAACTTGTTATTGACCGGTGTTGCTGAGAGCATAAGCACCTTTGTTCGCACTCCGGCACGGACGACTTTATTAAGTAGCTTCAGATAGCGGTTTTCCTTTGCATCCTCGCCGGACACCTCACCGCCGTTGCGGAAGTTGTGGCTCTCATCAATGACAACAAGATCATAGTTGCCCCAATTCAGGCGGTCAAGGTCAATTCCGTTCGACTGCCCATGCTCACGGGAAAGGTCGGTATGATAGAGGACATCATATCTCAGTCGATCTGTCGCAATGGGATTGTTGATATAGTTGCCCTTGTATGTATTCCAGTTCTCAGAGAGCTTTTTGGGGCAGAGAACAAGCACAGATTTGTTGCGGTTCTCGTAATACTTGATGACGGCAAGCGCAGTGAAGGTTTTACCAAGACCTACGCTATCTGCCAGAATGCAGCCGTTGAATTTCTCAAGCTTGCTGATGATGGCAAGAACAGCGTCGCGCTGGAAGTTATAAAGCATTCCCCATATTCTGCTTTCCTTAAAGCCCGTTGCCTCGTTAGGCAGCTCGTCCTCCGAAACGTCATCAAGGAACTCTTTGAAGATGTTATAGAGTGCGACAAAATAGATATACTCCGGCGAGTTCTCTCGATACGCCGCAGAGATATTTTCGATCACAATGTCCGGACCTCTTGCAGTTTTTTCTTGTCGTTCCATAGCTGTTCAAAGAGTTTGATATAGTGGTTTGCATTCTCAAAACTCTCTGTCTTCATCACTGTATAATAAGCGTTGTTGCCGCGCTCACAGCCAAGATCGACGGTAGTAAAACCATTGATGGGCATATAGGTACTCTCATCGACCGTCATAAAGCCCATCATCTGCTCCTGTGTGACGTTCGACTTGAAAACTGCTTTGCGCCGGATCCAGTCTGCACACTCTTTCGCAATCGCTTTTTGCGTCAGCTCATTGCGTAGCTTTACTTCAAACTCGGTGCCATACAGGCTACTCTCTCTTGAAATTCGTGGGATGTAAAACTCCCGCTGCACCTTTGATGCCTTCTCGGTTACAAATGTCGGGGAAGTGAAAATGAAACGCAGTTCATCAATACCTTCAAGTTGTTTTCTAAGTTCCTGATACGCATAGATAGAGAAGCAAGCAGCGGCAACTGACAGTTTACTCCCCCGCTTAATTGTATCTATTAAATCAGACTTTACGTTGCGATTTAGATTATCAATGATTTCCATACGCCCTACCCCAAATTTGTTTTTATCTTATTTTCCCTTTTTAAGCTAAGTTTCTTATTTAACCAGCACTTCCCACTTGCCGTATCTCTTGCCGTTCTCTCTGCGGATATAGTTTTTATCCTGCAAGGACGTTATGATCCGCTTCACGGTTGCGATGGATTTACCCGTTGCGCTCACAAGCTCCTGCTGCTTGATGGTCGGGTTTTGTGCGATTAGCTCCAGGGCTACCAGTTCCTCCAGCGAGCAGTTCAAAGTATCAAATTGATACTTTGAAACTTTGGGGCTGATACTTTTGGAAGTGCTTTTGTCCGCAAAATCAATGTGCACCTTATTCCTTGCTCAGATCTTCCGTCTTGAAGGTCGTATACCCCTCATAGTAGTAGCTGTGGTCGATGCCCTTTATATAGACCTCGCGGCTATTGATCTCGTTGGTCAAAGCCGCCTTCAGCAGCACCTTGATCTCCACGTCCTTGATGGGGCTGCGCTCCATAGCCAGTAGGTAGTCCTCTTTATCGACCTTGCTCCAATCCACCACCTGTCCGATACCGGCTTTCAGCATCTGGTCAAGCCACAGGCGGGTGCTGCGGCCGTTGCCCTCGCGGAACGGGTGGGCGATATTCATCTCCACATACTTTTCGATGATCTCGTCAAAGGTGGACTGCGGCATCTTGTCGATGTTGGCAAGCGCCGCCTCCAGATACATCAGCGGCGCAAAGCGGAAATTGCCTTTTGCCAGATTCACCGTGCGCAGTTCGCCTGCAAAGTCATAAATATCCTCGAAAAGTGCCTTATGAATGGCTTGCAGCGACGCAAATCTGCCGGGAGCCAGCTTGTCCAGAGCGCCGCTCTCAAACAGTTCCACAGCCTTCTTTTTGCTGATCCGTTCCTCCTCGCGGGCAAGCTCGGCGGAGTTGGTGATGCCAAGTTTATTTTCAAGTGCCATCGTGGGCCTCCATGTGTTTGTAAAATAGTTTCTCAGAGCGTATCCAGAAGATCGGCGTATCGCTCACAGATGCTTTTTTCCAGCTTTTCAAAGGCCGGAATAAAACGGCTAATAATCTCCTGTGCCAGTGCTTTCGCGGCATTTCCATCGTAAATATGTGCCATATTGTTGCGCTGGGACAGCATATCCAGCCATACATCTTCCTCTATGCAAGGGTAATACTGGTACGCCTGCTTGATAATTTCACGCGGGGAGCCTGTCTTAGCTGCATCGATGCCTTCATACGTCAGCAATTCTTTTAAGACCTTCCAACCTAATTCAAACTGAATGGAGAACTTGTCAATGATGCCGCTAATGATAAATTCATTGTTGAGATCTTGTTGGTCAGAGCGCCGCAGAACGTCTAAATTTTTACGGTAGTTATCAAACTTTTTCATAGAGCAATACTCCCTCCTTGCTGATGGCTTCCCGCAATTCTGGGGACAAATCAGAACATAAATCTATCACATCAAAGGTCAGCAATGTATGCGTTTCTTCCTCAACATCCAGTCTGAAACGGCATACATTGCCTCCCTGCACAGCTAAATCAATATCGCTTGTGCGGCGGAAGTCCCCTCGTGCGCGGGAACCGAATAGGATCACTGTTTTGATGTGATGCCTATTTGCCAGATCAATGATCTGGCAAATAACCTTTGGATCAATTCCGTACTTTGTCATCACACCAACTCCTTCGATAAGCCTTCAAGCTCGCTGACCATTCTGGTTATAATCTCACAAAATAATTATACCATAAAACGCCATATCCACAAGCGGAAAAGGAAAATAGTAGTGGAAACGTCAGCGGAACTCCACCGAATTTGATTCGCTCATCGATATTTACCTTCAGCAGAATATCTCAAAGCCGCTTTGCGATCTGCCAGATCACCCGCTGTGCTGTCGTGACTGCGGCAATGTCTTCCTTCGTGGCAAAGCCGCGGGTGTTGACAACATGAGCGATTTGATTGATGTTATTTCCAATGCCGGCGAGTTGACGCCGGATTTCGGCGTATTCAGCGAGTGGTCGGGATCGGAGATTCATGCCAGAGATCAGCGCACGGAGGAATACTTCCATTGGGAAGCCAGAGAGCATAGCCTGCTGTTTCAAATGTTCATGCTCCTGCTCATTCAAACGGAGCGATATTTTGATTGGTCGTTTTCTCATGATCGTTTTTCCTTTCAATTCATAAGGGGTTATAGGGGAATTGCTTCCCCTAACAAGCGCATTTGGACGGCCAAATGCTATGCTTGCGAAAGCAGCTTCTGTATAGCGGTTTCATTTTCGTGACAACGCTGTTGTAAAATTAACTTCTTGATTTATTGGTGTCCAATAGGTATAATAATTGCAAGAAACTTTTGAGGTGAATGACCGTGCTACACGAGGAACGAACTGCAAATATTCTTATCAACAAGGCGGGTGGAAACGCCGGTCCGGATGCCAAGGGCTACCGCGTGGCTCTGCCATCTGCTTGGATGAAGGCCCTGGGCATCTCTGAGGGCAGCCGCACCGTAACGCTGCAATTCGATGGGGAAAGCATCACCATCCGCCGCCCTGCCGTGTCTGATTACGATGCCTTTCTGGCCAATGCCCGAAGCAGCGCTCACGCCCTCCTGATCCTGTACTACTACGATGGGAACAAGCTCTGTACGAAGATCTGCGCTGACCAAACCACTCATCAACTTGCCATCGAAAACGAGGTCAGTTCTCCCCTTTCCACCGCTTTCGGCGTGAACCGCAAGCCCACATGGGACGATTTTCAAACCTTCTTGAAAGACCGCTGTGTGCCGCAGGAGCGGGACGGTTTGAAATATTACCTGTCTGACTTGGGACTGGACTGCTATGACCCGCTGGCGATCATCCGCAAGACTGAAGGGCGTATGGCAGAGGATTCGTGCTGGATCAAAATTGTGGAGGGCTGAATATGTCGATCAGACTGACAACGGGAAGCTGCATCGCGGAAACCTCGTCTAAGGGCAATCAGGAAAAATGGCTGGCAGATGGCCGCTGGTACAAGCTGGATCTGTTCGGCTACGAGGGACTGGCTGAAGCCGTGATCTCTGCGCTGCTGGCACAAACCAATACCGGCGCGTTGGGCTTTCGCTATGTGACCTACCGCATGGAGCGGCTGGAAGTCCACGGTCATATCCGCAACGGCTGTTCCAGTGCCAATTTTCTACGTCAGGGCGAGGCCATTCTGACCCTTGCGGAGCTGCTGCGAAAAGGCGTTGGCCCGGACTGGCAGATCGCGGTAAACCGCCTGCCCAATCTTCAGAGCCGCCTTGCGTGGTTGGTGGAGCAGGTTGAACGGCTGACGGGACTTGACCGCTTCGGCACCTATCTGACGCTGCTGTTCGAGGTGGATATGCTGTTCGGCAACGAGGACCGGCATCTGAATAACATCGCTGTGCTGCGCTGCGGTGATGGCTTTGACTACTGCCCCATCTTCGACTTTGGTGCGGGCCTGCTGTCCAACACACGGGACTATCCCATGGAGATCGAGCCGGACGCATTGGTGCGGCAGCTCAAGGCTCAGCCCATGAAAACGGGCTTTATCCGACAGGTCCATGCGGCCCAAAATCTCTATGAGCCGCAGCTTCGCTGCGACTTTGCCGAAAAAGAGATCATGGCGGCCCTTTCGGAGCCGCTGGAGTTTTACGCCAAGCGGGATGTTCCTTATATCCGTGACCGTGTGACGGCCTGCATCAAATTCCAGCGGAAAAAGTTATTCTGATTTTCTGCCATCCTCCCGTAGCCACACACCCCGCAGCACCATGCGGAGATACGCGGCCCGCCCGATGCCGTGGTCCTGCGCGGTGCGGGTGAGCCGCTCATATTCTGCCTGCGTCAAGCGGAGATTTACCTGCTTTTCCCGTAAGTTCTCTTTGTTCTTCATCTGATGATCCTCCCTATTATTCTTTTTTCGGCTTGGTATATATTTATCTCAGTATCGCTCTACTCAGTCTTATTAGACGCTGAAAATCAGCGTTCAGGTGCGCTGATTTTCAGCGTTCTTGAAGTTCGAAAATCGAAAGTCAAGAAATTCGATTTTCGAATTTCAGGGGATACAGCATAGACGGCTTCCCTAAGCCCTGTCGTTTCCGGCGCAGCAGGTCAAACTGCTCCAACTCGGATAGCAGCTTCTCCGCCTTACTGTGGGCGCAGCCCAAGTCCTCCATAATATTGTTGATGCTGTAGTAAATGAAGGTACGTCCCTGCTCGTCATGCCATCCGTTTTTGCAGGAAAGGCTCATTTTGTCCAGCAATAACCCGTAAAGTAGTTTTGCTTCACAATTTATGTTTTTGAATTCTTCATCCGTAAACAGCACCTTTGGAACACGGTAAAATGTAAATAGCTCTGATTCATGCTCGTAGAAATAATCCATATTGTTCCTCCTTGCCCGTTGGGGTATAAAAATAGCGGAGGCAGGCATTTGACCTGTCTCCGCTCGCGTTGGTTATTTGCTTTTGTTTTCTCCTTGGGGCGTTATTTGGACTCTCGCAGGATCTCAAGTGCGGCGCTTTTGATGTTATTCATCGCACCTACCCACGCCATTTGGTCCCGCGCCTTCAAGTCCTCGTCGATGCCCTGTGCTTCCGCCATCTGGCGTATGATGATTTTCAGCAGCTTGTCCTCTGTGGTGTTCGGCTCCGGCGGCAAAAGGCAGGGATAATACTGCTCGCCCCGCAGCTCGTAGTAAAGACCGTTCTCAAAAATGACCGGCGGCAATGGCGGTAAATTCTGCTCCATAATCCTCGCTCCTTTCTGCCGCTATTGTACGGAAGAAATTTGTATAGTGCCAGTATACGAAAATCATCGCTCTCCCCTGTTCTTTGCGCGGTAACGGGCCTCCAGCAGCTTGATGATCTCCCGCTCCATCTGCTGCGCAGAGTAATTGCGCGGGAAATACTTCCGCAGCGACTCGGTTTTGATGCGGATTTGCTCTTTCTGATTGGGCTTTTCCTCAGTGAGAATGGCGTACAGTACCTCCGGCGTCAGTTTTGCCTCGCGGGAGAGCTGCTTCATACGGAGTGCCTGTGACAGCGATGGTGTGGCGTCCTCCCGCCCGATCAAGTCCCACAGCTCCGCCTGCTCGTCGCGGGTGAGATAGGACAGCTCCACGGCGGGAGAAAAGGCGATGCGTCCATCGTCCACCATCTGAAGCAGCGGCGGAACAAGGTTGGTCAGACGAATGTAGTTCTGAATAGTTCTTGCGCTAACAGATTCGTGTTTCCCAATCATTTCATCTGTTCTTGACTTCGTGCAGACTTTGCACGAAGTTGATTTCCCTTGATGTTTCATTGCCTCCAGCTTCATTTGGTAAGCAAATGCCTTTTCGCTGGGCAGCAGGTTTTCCCGCTGGAGGTTGCTGTCCACCATCAAAATCACCGCTTCAGCGTCGGTCATCTCCCGCACCAGCACCGGCACGGTGGACAAGCCCAATTTCTGCGCCGCCAAGCGCCGCCGATGCCCGCTGACCAGCTCGTAGTCCTTCCCTTTTGGCCGGGCCAGTAAGGGTGACAGAATACCGTGGGTGCGGATGCTCTCGATAAGCTCGTCCATGGCAGCGTCCTCCCGCACCTGGTAGGGATGCTTTGCAAAGGGCGACAGCTTGTCCGGCGGAAGCTGCGAGATAAATTCCTTCACCATACCGCCCCTCCATCCGAAAGCGCGGCGGACACATTCACATGGTAGTGAAGGTCGGAGCCGCGATAGTGGTAGTCCGCGTCAAAGGAATGGAGCCAACCGGCATTTTGCACATTCGCGTTTTCGTTCTCTTTTTCGGCCTGTAACCCTTGCAGCGCAAGGGTTTTTCGTGCTTGTGGCACTTGGACTTCCACAGTCGGCACGGAGGAGCTGGGGCATCTCGAGATGGTCGGCACGATCGTTCACCAGCTTACGCGCAATTTGACCGAGGAGCAGATCAAGGAGGCTGGGTTCGAGCCGTACTTTGTCGACCACACGACGGGCGTTTTCCCACAGTTCGCCTCGGGTTACCCGTGGTCGGCGAGCACCATGCAGGTCACGGGCGACACCATCGCGGACCTCACAGAGGACCTGGCTGCGGAACAGAAGGCGCGCGTGACGTATGACAACATTCTGCGCCTTTCCGACGATCCGGACGTGAGTGATGTCATCAAATTCCTGCGTGCGCGCGAGATCGTGCACTTCCAGCGCTTCGGCGAAGGCCTGCGCCTCGCCAAGGACCGCCTGGACGAGAAAAACGTCTACTACGTAAACCCAAGCTTTGATCAGTAAAATAGAAAAATGAAAGGAAGTCTCTGCCGGTTGGCAGAGACTTCCTTTTTATGGAGGGATACGGCAATGAGAATCCGGGAGCGTTTCAACCCACGCGCCCCTTGCGGGGCGCGACATCATTTATCGTCACCACCCCACAAACTACGGAATTTCAACCCACGCGCCCCTTGCGGGGCGCGACTTATTTGGGTGTTATCTCTGCTTCTGTCGATGAGATATTTCAACCCACGCGCCCCTTGCGGGGCGCGACGCGCAGAGCCCTGAGGAGCAGGAGCAGATTTCAACATTTCAACCCACGCGCCCCTTGCGGGGCGCGACTCTTGAAATGTGGTATAATTTTCTCAGCTTCAAATTTCAACCCACGCGCCCCTTGCGGGGCGCGACTCATCCACACTCTGCACGATCTCATTTGCATCGACATTTCAACCCACGCGCCCCTTGCGGGGCGCGACCCGAGGCGCAGCATGACGGCCGCGTTGGCATGGCATTTCAACCCACGCGCCCCTTGCGGGGCGCGACGATTACTTTACCGCAGGCTCCCTCCCGTATGACATTTCAACCCACGCGCCCCTTGCGGGGCGCGACCTTCGTCGACCGCGTCAAATCCGAGGTGGATGAGATTTCAACCCACGCGCCCCTTGCGGGGCGCGACTGTTGTTTCCAATATTATGCAGGAAAGAACCATTTCAACCCACGCGCCCCTTGCGGGGCGCGACTACTTTACTTTGTCTCTCGATGTCAGCATTTTTCATTTCAACCCACGCGCCCCTTGCGGGGCGCGACCCAAACCAAGCGGTTCGGAACAAAGAAATAATACATTTCAACCCACGCGCCCCTTGCGGGGCGCGACAATAGAGGCTGCTAATATCAACGCTAAGACTCAGATTTCAACCCACGCGCCCCTTGCGGGGCGCGACGAAGTCACACCTTGAGCAGTAGCACCAGAACCAACAATTTCAACCCACGCGCCCCTTGCGGGGCGCGACTTCCAGTGATTCCAAACAAGACGGTTCGGAACAAAATTTCAACCCACGCGCCCCTTGCGGGGCGCGACGGAAGTTTATTCGCATCAATCCAAAAACTGAGACATTTCAACCCACGCGCCCCTTGCGGGGCGCGACGCGTATTGTAATTCTACCTTCCCGTCTCCAACTATTTCAACCCACGCGCCCCTTGCGGGGCGCGACGCAACACCGGCAGCCAGTCCAACGGCGATGGGGTATTTCAACCCACGCGCCCCTTGCGGGGCGCGACTCACCCGATAAGTCAGCCCCGTTTCCCCATCCCGATTTCAACCCACGCGCCCCTTGCGGGGCGCGACGGGTCATAAAGCCGGTCTTGGCGTCCTTGATGGAATATTTCAACCCACGCGCCCCTTGCGGGGCGCGACGTAAGTATGATGCTAACGGTCGTGTTGTTCTTGAATTTCAACCCACGCGCCCCTTGCGGGGCGCGACATGATCTGCTGCTCCTTCTGGATCGCGTTGATATTTCAACCCACGCGCCCCTTGCGGGGCGCGACGCAGGCCGGAGAGGGAGATGTTGCCCACGTCCTTATTTCAACCCACGCGCCCCTTGCGGGGCGCGACTCTATGGTGCGTGCGCTAAGCTGTGCGACATGGAATTTCAACCCACGCGCCCCTTGCGGGGCGCGACCCTCGCACTTCGCCTGCTCTGCGCGATCGGTGGAATTTCAACCCACGCGCCCCTTGCGGGGCGCGACTACCGACTCGATGGAGTCGAGATTGCGCGTGATAAAATTTCAACCCACGCGCCCCTTGCGGGGCGCGACCAGTGATCCGCTGCACATCTGCGTCCATGAGAGTCTGATTTCAACCCACGCGCCCCTTGCGGGGCGCGACAAAGCCAGCAAATGCAAAAGATAAGAATACCATATTTCAACCCACGCGCCCCTTGCGGGGCGCGACCCTGTCACGGACGGAGCAGGAGAACCAACATAGAATTTCAACCCACGCGCCCCTTGCGGGGCGCGACAGCAAAAGTGTACAAATCACTATGCACATTTTTGCGGTAACAGACAAATTTCAGATGCTTTTGCACAGAATGCCGCCTGTCAGGGCATTCTGCTCCTTTTTGATGCAGGAAAACCATGCGGATTTTGGGTGCGAACCGCCCAAGTGATCTCTGCGCACTTGTGCTTCGCACTATAAGATCATCGGTTCCTCGGGCAGATACGTCTGCTTGCAGCCGAAGTGTTCGATTTTATTCTCGTACTTCTTGCCCAAGTAGTAAAATCGAAGGCTGTCCTTTTCTGGGTCAATGATCTTACAGAGTTCATTTTGCAGCTTCCGGCACTGCGCCGTGTCCAGCAGGCATTCGAACACCGAATTCTGCACGCGCTGACCATAATTGACACATTCCTTTGCGATTCTGCGCAGCCGCCCGCGTCCGGCGGCGTCGCTCGTGTTCACATCGTAGGTGATCAGAACCAGCATAGGCGCCTCACTTCCATAAAAACGGCGAATAGTCGTCCAAGTCGCCGCGCAGGTACCGCGCGAGCAGCAGGCTTTGTACATACGGTACCAGACCCCACGGTATCTTTTCCTCGAGAAACGGATGCGTGATGGTCTCCCTTTTTCGCTCCTGCCACTTCTGCAGGAACGTCCTGCGCCCTGTGTCCGTCAGCAGCACCGCGCCGCTCTCGCGGAAGTCAAAATCGATCGCTTTGAGCACACGGTTGTTGATGAGCGTGAGCACAAAGCGGTCGGCAAAGCACGGGCGCAGCTCCTCCATCAAATCGAGCGCCAGCGACTCCCGCCCTGGCCGGTCGCGGTGGAGATATCCGACGTAGGCGTCCAGCCCTACGCTTTCAAGCGCCGAGGCGCAGTCGTGCGCGAGCAGACTGTAAGCAAACGACAGCAGCGCGTTGAACGCATCGAGCGGCGGACGGCGGCTGCGCTCGCGGAAGAAAAACGTCTCTTTTCCCTGCAAGATCATGTCGTCCAGCACGCTGAAATATGCCGCCGCACCGACACCCTCGAGGCCGCGCAGACTGTCGAGCGACGTCTCCGCTGCGATCTGCGGCAGAAGCCCCTGTAACTGGTCGGACACGGCTGAAAAGCGCGATTCGTCAATGCGCATGGCGTGGTCGCGGCGCGTGCGCTCCACGCTCCATTTTGCGTTGTAGACCTTGCCGAAGATCATCATTCCGGCGACGCGACAGCTCTGCGACGGGTCGTCCGCCACGCGGTACTGCATCCGCCGCAGCAAGACGTTTCCCTGCGCCTGACCTGCTACACGGGCGAGAAATTTCCCGCGCGGCGAGCAGAACGCAAGTCCAATCTCCCGCTGCGCGCATGCGCCCATCAGGGCGGGCGACGCGCCCGCGTAGGAAAATGAGACGATGCTTTGCAGCGTGTGCAGCGGATAGCGGGCGACCGCTTCCCCGCCGCGGTTCGCCACAACGTTTTCCCCGTCCAGCGAGAGGTAAATGTCCTCCGATGTGACAAAAAGCGTGTTCAAAAGCTGTCTCATTGCTCTCCCTCCATTGCGCTGCGCAGATACGCGGAAACGGACTTGCTTCTCATCAGCTTTGGCAGACACAATCCTTTCAGCGAGCAGGCGTTGCAGCCCTTTGTCGGCTTTACCTTCGGCGTGCTGCCGCGCACGTAGAGCGCGTGCATCTCTTCAAGGAGGGCACGCACCTCCTGCCGCAGCTCAGGGGTGAAGTCGACTTCCGTGCGCCGCCGCGGCTCGCCGTAATAGAGCGCGCCGCGCGGGATCTCGCAGCAGAGCATTTCTTCAAGGCACATCGCCTGTCCGCAGAGCTGGAGCGTGTCTTCCGTGCCCTCTTTCGGCTTTCCGCGCTTATACTCCACGGGATAGGGCTGCCACAGGCCCTCGCGGCCTTTGAGCGGAATGCCCGTCTCGCCGCGGCGGAATTCCAGCACGTCGCACGCGCCTGATACGCCGAGCGTGCGGGAAAAGACGCGCATATCGCGCGTGATGACGAGGTCGCCCCTGCTTTCGGTGAATGAGCCGTCGTGCGCGTTTTCGTGCATGATCGCGCCGTCCGTTGTGCGGTAGTTTTCCGCCCATTGCTTTTCTACATGGATGAGTGCCCACTGGCGGCGGCAGAATTTGAAATGCTGTAAGCCGGAAAGCTGGAGGAAGTCCTCGTCCTGATAGATCACCCCATCCGCGTGCAAGTCACGCCGGAGGGAAGGTGCGTTTCATCCACGCTGACAGTGTAGTCGCCGTAGCTTCTCGGCGCGGTCACGCCGTCCTTGTGTTCGACCTTGACAAGGTCAAAGAGCTTGTGCGCCGGAGCGCAGCCGAGCTCGCAGTTGTGCTTGAAGACGATGAGCTCGCGCACGGCCATCTTGCCGCGCGCGGCGGAATGGTCGTTTTCAAACATGTTCAAAATAGCCGTCCACAGGAGTTCGAGGTCCTCTTCCGAAAAGCCGGTCGTCTTGCGCGCGAGATTCGCCGACACATAGCCCTCCGCGCGGTAGAGGCCGTAAGGCACGATGTACTTGCGGCCCATTTCGGTGTTCTTCTTTTCTGCATCCGCCTCGGTCGTGATGGCGACGCGCGTGATGGTCACCTCCTGCGGCAGAATGGGGTCGATGCTTCGGGCAAAGCCGAGCTGCACCGGCCCACGCACCTGACCGCAGTTGAGCGCACCCTTGGTAAAGGTCGTCATCACCGCGCCGAACGTGCGGATATCGTAGAAATTGGAACACATGAAGTCGCGAATTTTTTCATCCAGATGCTCGTCCTTTTTCTTGGCTTCCTTCAGCTTATCGGGGTCTGCGCCGACGTAGGCACAGGCCTCTTTATCGCTCGAGTTCAGCGGTACGCCGTCCTTGATGTAGATATGATAATGATCTGCATCCTCTTTTGCCATTTCAACATAATTGCGGATCTTGCGCTTGAGGCAAACGTCCGTCACAAGGCCATAGCCGGTTTCGGGGTCGACGCGCGGCATATTGCCCGCATCGGGATCACCGTTCGGATTGCCGTTTTCCACGTCGAACAGCACCACAAATTCATAACGGTTCTTGATGGGATCAGACATTTTCTTTCTCCTCCTTTTTGCCATTACACTGATGATAGTAACCAAGATAAAAACAGATTGTTTCTTCCTGCGTGAATCGCGCCGGTGGTGGTGTGGTCAGTCGCGCAGCAAGATCACTTTCCAAGTCTCCGAGCTTTTTCCCTAATCCTGGCTTATCTCGCATGAGTTTTTTCAGGTGGTAATTACTCAAGGAGAACAGTTTGCCAAATACACTCCTCGGTGTTGATGCCGCCGAGTTGAAATAGCTGTCCCTAATACTCCGGTTCACGCTCCACCCCATCGATGCAAGCTGAATCTCTTCCATCACTCGAAACAGACGACCCAAAAGATATGGCATATAGTTACAATCTTCATTTAACTGCACACTTGTCACCTCCGAAAACATTGAATGATCGCTTCCTCGTTCGTAGTTCTTTGCCAAATAGGCCTTCAAAATAGCGGCTCTCTCCCAAGTAACGTTTCGCTCTGCACGAATGCGAAGCAAGACAGCTTCCATCAAAGATACAGGGTATGGAGTTCCTGAAAATACAGCCCGCACCGTTGCCCCAGACACAACTGGACTGGGGACCTGTTTTTTGGAATCTCGTACGGTTGCGTTCAGCAGAGCCCACAAAGGGAGTATCGAATATTTTGCACCGGCGATCTCCAGCCTTGCATAGTGCGCGTTCACATTCTCCATCAGCTTTCCGAAGCTGTCGCGCAGAAAGAAGCGGACGGAAAGGCGCGCCGCGTTGGGCGCGAGACCGAGAATGTAAAACGGTCGTTTCGGGTCGACGCCGAGGTCGTCGCACGGCAGCCCATTCGCCAGACGTTTGAGCGCCGCGCGCAGATCATTGTCCGACAGGCCGCCGTATGTGCCGCCGCCAATCACGGCGCTGAAAAAGCCGGGATAGGCATCATCTGCGCCCTCTGCCCAGCAGACGACTGTCGTATCGCCGATGTGCTGGACGTGGTCGCTGTCCGCAAGCAGATGATTCAGTGCGGCGGTGTAGGCAAAGGCGGCGTATTTGCCGACTGGGGCATTGTAGTTCTGCTCCCGTCCGTAGGAGCAGAACGCCGGCGCGTTGAACGACACCAGCGCCGCGCCGCTGGACTGCGCGTCCCGCACGCTCTTGACCGACGGGTGCACAGCGGCGATCTCATCCTCTTTTCCGGTCACGAGACACTGCATCTTGACGCCGCTCTCGCCGCCGTCCCGATACCGCTGCCATGCCTCGCGGATAGCGGCATTCTCCTCGACCTTGCGGCCATCCACGCGAAAGACGAGGTTGCCGCCCGCGGTCACATCGTCGAGCTGTCTGATGAGCGCCGGATGCTCTGCCGCGCGTTCCGGTTCCCAAGTGTCGAAAAATGCCAGTATTGCGCGGGCATTGGGCGAATCGATACCGTCTAACACCGCGTGGTGCAGCTTTGCCGCGGCGGCAAAGCACTCGCGGCTGCGTTCCGGCTTCCCTTTTTGGTCGATGCCAAGAAGATAGGAGGAATTGTCCCAAAGGAAATTTGATGCGATATTAGAAGCGCGTTTTACCGGTGCAGGTAATGGCTTAGACTGCGGCTGCAAAACGGTTTTCTTCCCCTTCGGTACTTCCTCCATCGTCGGCACGACCTGTGTCAGTTCGCCGTTTTCATCGAGATGCAGCGCAAAGCTGATCTTCGCAGGAGCCCAGCCGGGGGCGTCGATCTTGCCCTGTGCGCGCAGGTCTTCATAATATCGCGTCAGCGCTTGCAGGATCATCCCCTCACCTCCCTGCTCTCAGGCGGCGGAACGATCATCACGCCGTCGACAAGGCTCGCGCGGAAAAACTTCGGCTTGATGTTCGCAGGATCGCTGTAGTCGAGGTCCCACAGCATCCAGCCGAGGTCGCGCGTGCCTTTGAGCTCATCGGGGCACGGCGGCAATTCCGTGCAGCGCCGGAACTGCGCGGGAAACTCCCGCGTGCCGAAATACGGCATGCTGTAACACTGCCCCTTTTCCAGCCGTCGCTTGATCATGTCCTGAAACTTGCCGGGATTGTCGCCGGGCGCAGCGGCGTCTGTCGTGTCGAAGTGCGCGTCGATGACATAGTGTACGTCCCACAGCACCATAGCCGCGCGCTGCTGAATGCTCTCCGACGCGGCGAGGTACAGCTCCCCCTGCCCTTTTTCCATCACGGTCTTCGCCCTGCGGGCGCTGATGACATCCTTGACCTCGTTGCGGCGGATGTTGGTGAAGCGGATGGGGGCGCACACATGGATGCGGTCGATCACCCAACGGAGCCCTGGGTGCCAGTAGATGCTTTCCAACAGCCCGCGCGCCGCTGAGGGCGTCATCACGTCATAGCTGACGCGCTCCGTTTTCATCTCAGGCCGCGTGAAGCAGGCGTAATCGCCCCAGACCTCCACTTGAATCGGCATTGGATCACTCCTCTCTTTGGTTTACCTTGGTTCTTGTCTCAGTATGAACGATGCCCTGTCCGATAAAACGGACAGCTTATATGAATTCGGCCTTTCCAGTTTCCGGTTCCAGCGTCAGGCCTGTCCGCTCATCATACAGCGTAAGGTCCGAAAGGATGGCGCTGCTTTCATCCAGCGCGGGAATATCCCGCGCGGTCAGCAGCGCACCGGCTGCATGCAGCGCCTCAAAATGCCGGTCGTACACGGAAACGGCATAGCGCCCCAGCTTGCGGTAGAGACCCTTGGAGCACTCGCCCGCTTTCAGCCGTTCGATGAGCGCCGCTCCGCCGCCAAACGGGACATAGACCGTGCGCGTGTTCTGATCGATCAGATGAAAATTCTCCGCCACGGTGCGAAACGGCAGTTCGCAGCCGTTGATGCCATCCTCAAAGGCTTTGACAATGCCGTACTTGTCAAGTGTTTCCCCGCTCAGCGCGCGCAGTTCGCGGAAATAGCGCTGCATGGTTTCCTGCACGGCGGGGTCTCGCCCGTCTTTCAGCGCATGGCGTGTTGCGCCCACCGCCGTGCGGAACAAAAGCGGCGGCAGCTCCGTCCGCTCAAAGATCGTTACGATGCTCTCACCTGCCGCCCGCTTTCCCTCGCGGTTGCAGCGCCCCGCCGCCTGCAAGACGGAATCCAGCCCAGCCAGCTCGCGGTACACCGCGGGAAAGTCCACGTCCACGCCCGCCTCGATCAGCGAGGTCGACACGACGCGGCACGGTTCCCCCGCCTTTAGGCGCCGCCGGATCTCATCGAGAAGCGTCTGCCGCTGTGCGGGCACCATCAGCGTCGAGAGGTGAAAGCTCGTCTCCTGCGGCAAGCGCGCAAAGATGCTCTGCGCCGCCTTGCGGCTGTTCACGATGCAAAGCACCTGCCGGTGCTCACTGAGCTTTTCCGCAAGCGCGTCGTCCTCCAAGATGCCCTCCTGCCGAAACGTCACGCGGCGGAAGCTGTCGTATTCCTCCGCCGTCTGCGGGCACAGTTCTGTGATAGGGCAGCTTGGCGCATAGGTGTGCAGCAGGTCACCGAGCGACGGCTGCGTGGCTGTGCACAGCACAAGCGTTGAACGGAATTGCTCGGCAAGCGATGCCATCGCCGCCACGCAGGGCCGCAGATGGCAAAGCGGCAGCATTTGCGCCTCGTCAAAAATGATGACGCTGTCGGCAAGATTATGGAGCTTGCGGCATTTTGACGAACGGTTTGCGTAAATGGACTCAAAAAACTGCACCGCCGTTGTGACGATGACCGGCATGTCCCAGTTTTCCGCCGCCAGCGCGCGGCGCACCTCCTCGGGCGACGCGCCGTCGGAAAGCTCGAACTGCACACCTGAGTGATGCTCGAGCACATTGCCGTCGCCGAGGATCTCGCGGAATACTTCGGCATTCTGCTCGATGATCGACGTGTACGGCACGACGTAGATCACCCGCTTCATCCCGTGCGCCACTGCGTGCCGCAGCGCAAAGGCGAGCGACGCAACCGTCTTTCCGCCGCCGGTCGGCACGGTCAGCGTGTAAACGCCTTTTGGTTTACTGCCCGTATCCAGACAGATGTTTAGAATTTTGCAGCGCAGCTTGTTGAGCGCTGTTTTGGGATTTTGCCACGGCGCGATGTATTCTTTCAGCCGCCTTAGCAGCGTCGGAAGATCGTCATATCCGCCGCGCCCGCGTTCGCCGTCCATGAACCGCTCCGTATCGAGAAAATCCGCGTCCACCAGACAGGAATAGAGCATCCTTGTCCGAAACGACGCTTTCAATGGATCCCGTTCCGGCGTCTCAGGCGGAAGAGTTGGCAGTGTCACGCCGCTCTCGCCGCAGCGCTCAAGATAGTGTCCCTCCACGCCCTTTTTGAACCGGCCGGAGAGCGTGGCCTCGCCCGCGCGGTCGGTCCTCAGATTTCCGACATCCAAAAGTCCGCCGTGGTGACCGGCGGCGCACGCGGCGGCGCTGGGCCGCTTCATCTTTATACAGGTGAGCATCCCCGCCGTGGTGTGGTCGACAACGGGACCACCTTCAAGCAGGCGCTTCTGGAATGCGTCAGTGCATTTGCCGAGATCGTGCGCGAGCCCCATCAGATCTCCGTCCGCCTCTGCGCCGAAGTCGGCGGCAAACTCTCGGCACAGCGCGGCTGTACCTGTCAGGTGCTCCGCGACGGTCTGATAGATGGTCTGGCCGTTTTCATCCTGCCGGATGTGTGCGTAATATGGCATGCGCTTCCCTCTCATTTCTCCCCAAATAGCAAAAATCAGCCCTGTGGATCACAGAGCTGACTTCCCGGGGCCGGAATTCAGCCCTGCGTATAAAACTTGTACGTTTATCATATCGTATAAGATAACGCCGAAGAAGTCAATGGAATTTATATGCCTTGCACTGTTCACGGACGTTTTCTTTTGGCCTTTTTTTCAGCTTATCCGATACCATTGTCCCTCCATCTTGACGCTGCGGCGAAAGTGTGGTATCATCGCTTTGCCTTCCGGGAAGACTACTCTGACCGGCGGCGAACCAGATTCATTCTACCGTTCTGACAGCGAGGATGCGTTCCGAGCCACAAGAAGAGGGAAAACAAAGACACAGCCCTGCTGCGTCGTCATTTGCTGTTTCCATCCCTTCTGCTGAACGGCGGAAGGGATGATTTTTATTTTGACAAAGGAGAATGCGTTAATGGAAACGAGAGTCGCCGTGCTGGCCATCATCGTCCGCGGGGGAAGCTCTGTCCAGCCGCTCAACGAGCTTCTGCACCAGTACGGTCAGTATATCATCGGGCGCATGGGCGTGCCGTACCGCGAAAAGGGCGTGAATATCATCAGCGTGGCGCTCGACGCGCCGGGCAACGTCATCTCCGCCCTGTCGGGCAAGATCGGCCGTCTGGACGGCATCACCGCCAAAACGGTCTACGCGCCCGAGGGCAGCATCGGAAAGGAAGAAAAACAATGAAAAAGAACCTCAAACATCTCTTGGCCCTGTGCTTGACGATTGCGCTCGTCTTCTCGCTCGCCGCCTGCGGGCAGAAGGCGGATGAGACGCCGAACGACGCGCGGGATGACCAGCAGACCGAGCAGGAGGAGTTCACCCCTGCGAACTATTCCATCGCCGCGCTCAAGGGCCCTACGGCCATGGGCCTTGTGAAGCTGATGAAGGACAGCGAAAGCGGCGAAACGACTGGCAATGAATATACCTTTACCCTTGCCGGTTCTGCGGATGAAGTGACGCCCGCGCTCCTCAAGGGCGAGCTCGACATGGCCTGCGTGCCCGCGAACCTCGCCGCCGTGCTCTACAATAAGACGGAGGGCGAGATCGAGGTGCTGGCGGTCAACACGCTCGGCGTTCTCTACATCGTGGAAAACGGCGAGAGCGTGCACTCCATGGCCGACTTGAAGGGCAAGACCATCGTGGCGGCGGGCAAGGGCGCTACGCCGGAATACGCCCTGCGCTATCTTCTCACGGAAAACGGCATCGATCCCGATAACGATGTGACGATCGACTGGAAGAGCGAGCACAGCGAGTGTGTCGCGGCGCTGGCTTCCGGTCAGGCGAGCATTGCGCTCCTGCCCCAGCCCTTCGTCACCGTGGCGCAGAGCAAGATCGAGGGCCTGCGCATGGCGCTCGATCTGAATGCTGAATGGGACGCACTCGATAACGGCTCGGCGCTCATCACGGGCGTCATTGTTGCCCGCCGCGCAGTCGTGGAGGAAAATCCTGCCGCCGTGGAGGCCTTTCTCAAGGACTACGCCGCGAGCGTCGACTGGGTGAACGCCAACACCGCGGATGCCGCCGCGCTCATCGGCGAATACAGCATCGTGGACGCCGCCGTCGCGGAAAAGGCACTGCCCTACTGCAACATCGTCTGCCTGACGGGGGCAGACCTTCTTGAGGCGCTGCCCGGTTATTTAGAGGTGCTCTACAATGCGTCTCCCGCCGCTGTCGGCGGCGAGATGCCGGATAACAGCTTCTATTTCGCATAAATTCTTTGCGGCGGCGGGCGCTGTCCCGCCGCCGTATTTCAAGGAAAGGAGAGATGATCATGCGCGGAAAAAAGCAGAACGTGCGTCTCTGGGCAGTCGCTTTCTGGCTGATCGTCTGGCAGCTTGCCGCATTGGCACTGCACGCGGCATACCCGCACGGCGCGCTGCTGCTCCCCTCTCCCGTATCCTCGCTCGCGCGGCTCATTTCGCTGGCGGGCACGGCGGTGTTCTGGTGTGCCATCGGCACGTCGAGCATGCACATTCTGGGTGGCTTTTTGCTTTCCTGCGCGCTGGCAGTTGTGCTGGCGGCGCTTTCCGCGCGGTTTTCGCGCGTCAAAGAGCTGCTTGCGCCGCTCGTGACGGCGGTCAAGACCGTGCCGGTGGCGTCGTTCATCATTCTGGCGCTTATCTGGCTCTCCAGCCGAACGCTGCCGCTGTTCATTGCGGCGCTGATGGTCTTCCCGCCCGTGTACTTAAATGTGCTTGAGGGCATCCGGCGCACGGACGCCTCTCTTCTGGAGATGGCGCGCGTGTTCCGCGTGCCGTTTTCGCGCACGCTGCGGGGCGTGTATCTGCCGCAGGTGCTTCCCTACTTCCGCTCTGCCGTCAGTGCGGCGCTGGGCCTTTGCTGGAAGGCCGGCACCGCGGCGGAGGTCATCGCCCTCTCCAGCGGCTCGATCGGTGAGAAGCTCTACAACGCGAAGATATACTTCCAGACCGCCGACCTCTTCGCCTGGACGGCGGCGATCGTGCTGATCTCGGCGGCGTTTGAAAAGCTGTTTCTTCTCCTCGTGGACAAGATCGCAGAAAGGATGGGAGCATGATGGAGCTTCGAGTCGAACACCTTTGCAAGCGCTACGGCGAGAATGCCGTGCTTGACGACATTTCCTTTACCGCGAGCATCGGTGTGACGCGTCTGCTCGGCCCCTCCGGCATCGGCAAGACGACACTGCTGCGCGTGCTGCTCGGGCTGGAAACGCCGGACAGCGGCACGGTCAACGGCGATAAATTTCGCTGGACGGCGGTCTTTCAGGAAAACTGCCTGCTTGAAGGGCTGGACGCAGAGGGAAATCTTCGCTTCGTCCTCGGCGCGAATTACAACGCCGCGGCGGCGCAGGCGCTCCTGGAAGAACTGGGACTTGGCGACGTTGGGAAAAAGAAGGTACGCGATTATTCCGGCGGCATGCAGCGCCGGCTGGCACTCGCTCGAGCGCTGCTCGCGCCATCCGACGCGCTCGCGCTCGACGAGCCGTTCACCGGCCTCGACGCGGAAAACCGCGAGGCCGCGATGCGCGCCATCCTGCGCGCGGCAGAGACGAAAATCGTGATCCTCTCCACACATGAGGAATTACCCATCCCCGTCCCCTGCCAGATCATCGAATTGTAAAAAGGAAGCGCAAGCATTTTGCTTGCGCTTCCTTTTTTGATGAAGTTACGCGCCGATGGCCTCGTCATAGACGGTGCTCGCGCCGCTGTGGGCGGCGACGAACTTGTCGCGGAACGTGTTGACCAGGCTCTCATTGCCGTAGACGGACACGACGTACTGCCCCGACGTGAGGATCACGAGCCTTTCGGGGAAGCCGCACATCCACTGCTTGCCCTGCACGGCGCTGCGGATGTCGGCGGCGACGGTCGAAACGTTGCCCGCGTCACTGACGTGGAACGCGCCGCAGGTAAAGGTGTTGAGGTTCATCATGTGCACGAGCGATGCCGCGCCGTCGATGAGCGACACGTCGGCGGACGGGAACGTCAGCTGATAGGTCAGGTTGTCAGCGTTCGACACATCGAAGCTGCCGGGCGCGTCGTCGACGCTGTGCTCTGCGTCTCCGCCCGCGGCGGGAAATTTGTCATCCTCGCTGTACGTGCTCCAGACAGACGTGAGCAGTGAGAGCGCGCCGGTGTCCTGCGCCGCAGGTGTTTCCGACGGTGTTTCCGACGGTGTTTCCGCGGGCTTGGAGGGCTCGGCAGGTTTAGCAGGTTCGGACGGCTTGCTTGCGGGCGTCTCGTCCTTCTTGCTGTCGGACTTGGTCGGTTCCGCGGGCTTTTGTGCCTCGTCAGGCTTTTCGCCCTTGTTTGCGTCGGGTTCGATCTCTGTAGCGTCGGATGCATCGTCCTTGTCCACGTCATCCGCGGCAGGCTCGTCCTGCTTGTCGGCGATGTTCGTCTCCGCCTGTGTGGGATCGTCCTCTTCCGGCGTCTTGTCGTCCGCCTTGCTGCCGCAGGCAGCGAACGAAAGCGTCATAGCGAGCGTCAGAAGAAGGCAAAGCAGCTTTTTCATCAAAGTTCTCCTTGCGATTTAGTATTTGTATCCTGTATTGTAACAGAGATTTTTTAGAAAAGGAAGTCTTTTATTTTCTTCTTGCAAAAAGTGCAAAGGGGTTCCCTGCGCCGCGCAGGGGAGCGAGTCAAAGGGGGTGTTCTCTTTCGCGAAAGAGAACACCCCCTTTGGAACCCCCAGAGAAAGGCGTTTTTTCATTGCAAGCGAGCAGCTCGAAGAGCTGCAATGCTTGCCGATTGCTACTTCCTGCGCGCGGCGAAGCCGCGTTGCAGTTGCTATACGATTTGCCTCTGCTTCTATTATCCGCTGCCGCTCTGCCCATCTTGTAGAAGTGCGCAGTAATCTCCGTCTACCGA
>OGIE01000162.1_pt1 | contig 95953 bp, 90 predicted proteins | sample 1571581 | NCBI WGS metagenome assembly OGIE01 (sample SAMEA2582021, study PRJEB24529) | metagenome | biome: Human gut stool | place: China | collected 2011
TCCAATCCCGCTACTATGACCCCGAAATCGGTCGGTTTATCAACGCGGATGAGCCAGGTATGATAGCAACCTCTACTAACAGCTTACTGGAAAAAAACTTGTTTGCATATTGTTACAACGCTCCTACCTTCTACAGAGATACAAGTGGCAGAATTCCACGTGCATTTGTTGGAATGGCTGTGACAGCCGGCATAGTTGTAGCATCTATTTTTGCATTAAGCATTACAATGTATGCATATGCAGCTACCGGAGCTAGGATAAGCAACAATATTGATATAAGTGCGTGGTGGAATCCCATGGGAAACCTTATGAAAAACAGATTAAAAAATTCCGAAGTTGTAACAAAAAGAATCAAGGATATGAACAAGAAAAGGTTCTGGGCGTTTCTTCTCTTGGGCTGTGGGCTTGTGTATTTAACCTCTTGCCAAAGTGACACATCGGTACACCCGTCAGGCGGTCAGACCCCCACCACTCTACCCAGTCACACAGAGGCAGAAACGAGTGGGCACTCCCCAGCTTCTACTCACTCCACGCAAGCGCCGCTGAGCGAAACCGATATGAAGTGTAAAATTCTATCTGACTACCACATTTCTCTGGAGGATCTCAGCCGGTGCTATCTGAATGAGCCACAGGACACCGAGGCGGAACAATTGCATATTTTGAGCAAACGACTGGATGTGCGGTTTCCGACGCCATTGAAAATGGTGCATTTTGAAAATCAACGCTCCTGCCTGTTTGCGCAATTGCAGTATGATGAAGCCGGGTTCCGCTCTTTACAATCGCTGCTGACTTCAGACGGGTATCCTGATTTTGAAACGCCAGACACCATCGCCCTTGTCAACGAGAAAAACGCTCCCGATTGGTGGTATACCGGGGATAGCGTGTCGTACGCCAAAAGCTGGTCGACCTTCACCCACTTTGTCGAAGTGGAAAAGAACAGCCGTTTGGAAGAAGACGACGTTGTTCGCACGGTGCGGACCTATAGCGAAAATGGTCTTTTTGCCATATCCGACGATAAGCAGAACCAGTATACGGTATATGTCAAATTTGAACTTTCAAGGATCAAGCCGGATTGCTATTATTTTTATGCCGATGATCTGCAAAAGGACTAAGGCTTTCGCTCCGGTGCTGTTTCGGCTAATAATTCGCACATAAAAAGGGAGAGGACATTGGATAAAGGTGGTCCTCACCAGCAATGGCATTGGCAGCAGAATACATGGAACCCAAAAACAGGTGGAATAACAGGACGTCGAATTCATTGGACACTGTTTGGGAGAAGATTTTGATGAAATTTGCATATGATGAAAGTAAGACACAGCGTATCATAAACCACGAAGATATAATGCTTGAAACGTATTCTAAGATTATTAGTAGCTATTCATCATTGTTTGAACAATATGATTGTTCTCTTGACGTTAGACTTTTTTGGATTGATTTTTCTACCAAGAAGCGTTCTAACCGTCGTTTGCCGTTGCATATTGGTTATACGTGTTATGTATGTTGTGAAGTTCAGAGAGACGGCAAAGAAGTACGTATAAACAGTATTGATGGCTAAGCGGATTATTATTCATTATCAGCTACATGGATAGTGTCATCAATTGAGAGGGCTTTTTTTAAAACAAAAGTATCGCTATATTCAAACACTGATGATACTGAACACGACATGAAAGAATTGTTTCGGTTGTTATCTAACAGTCAATAGAATGTGTTATTTGTTTCGATTATTACATTTTGATGATTTGATTATATGGAGGTCAAAACATGTGGCATAGCATTAACAACGATAGTGATCGAATAACTTTTATGAATATTGTTGGTTCATTTCACGATAGTTGTATCAAGGAAATGTCCTATTTAAGTGGTGCCTATGTAGACAAAGAATTATCTATGTATCCAGTTAATGATCAGCGGTGTTTAAAGGTCATTGTACAACGCCAATCACAAGAACATGCTATGATTGAAATGGAATTTGATGGTTTAAAGTATCTAAAACTATTCCCTTGCGGAGACGACTATACTTGTGAAATATTAGATGCCACCATAATATTGACTGAAGGCTCTGTTTATTGGTGCGATTGTGGAGGTATTTCCGTATCCGATCTAGAACATTACACTGGTACAGTAATATGTGCCTCAAAGCTTCGTTGGAGATCCATCGAAGGCTGTATGGGGCAAAAAGAATTTTATACATCTATCATGTAAATATCTCCATACTTGTACAGCTTATTCTCAAGAAAAGTACTACTCCCGTAAGTGAAGTGCCAAACAGCCGTTTATATACCAACGGCGTGGCAAAACAGATGCAAACTGGCTTTTGTTAACCAAAAATCCCAAAACATTTGCCTACACGACTCCAAAACAAAATATTTTTAGCAAACAAGCGGACAAATCCAACGATTTGTCCGCTTGTTTCTATTCAGCTTTTTAGAGTCAAAAAGGGAGAGGACATTGGATACATCCAATGTCCTCTCCCTTTACAGTTTGGAGCTGTTAACCAGATTTGAACTGGTGACCTCATCCTTACCAAGGATGCGCTCTACCGACTGAGCTATAACAGCAAGTGGCGACCCGGAACGGGCTCGAACCGTCGACCTCTAGCGTGACAGGCTAGCGTTCTAACCAGCTGAACTACCGGGCCAGATACCGTGCCGTGCGGCAGCGATAACGTGTTATATTATACTGGCAGATGGGTCAGTTGTCAAGTCTTTTTTTGTAATTTTTAAGGATTTTTCTGCTTTTTCAAAAGTGGCTTCCAAAGCACCCTCAAAAGAACGCTGGCAGCAAACGGTGGCAATCATATAAGCGCCGCTCTTCCCCGCTTTTTACCTTAATTATAAAAGAGGGAGCACTTGACTTTCGACAAAATACGGGTATACTGACATATATGAGCATGAATTCATATGAAAAGGAAGAGCTTTTTATGGCAGAAATCACCAATACACTGGCGGCGCCCTCGTCGGAAGAGCTGGTCGCGCTGTCCGCATCCTTTAAGGTGCTGGGCGACCCCACCCGGATGCGGCTGCTGTGGGCGCTGTGCGAAGAGGATCGCTGTGTCAACGACCTCGCCGAGATCATCGGTATGGGGCAATCGGCGGTGTCGCATCAGCTGCGGCTGCTGCGGCAAGCGCGTCTGGTGCGATATCGGCGCGAGGGAAAAACCTCCATCTATTCGCTGGACGACGATCATATTCGCCAGATTTTTGAGCTCGGTCTTTCGCATGTGCGGGAAGAAAAAAGGAGCTGATCGCATGGCACAAACCGTTTATTGGGTACGGGGGTTATCCGACCCCGCCAGCATGATGCGCATCCGGCACGAGCTGCTGCGGCTGCACGATGTGGAATCGGTCACATGGGCAGCGGGCGGGCTGTTATGCATACGCAGCGCCAGCGATGCCGAGTCGCTTTCGTACATCACCTCCCTTTGTCAGCGCGAGCAACCGGAGGCAACTGTGTCTCGCGCCCCCGCCACCGCGCGCTTTTTGCCGTGGCTGTTGTGGGGTGGCAGTCTGCTGCTGTGGCTGATGGCATGGCTGCCTGTTCCGCTGTGGTTGCGGATGCTTTGCTGGGCATTTTCCGCCACGCTGGCGCTGGCACCGTCCACGCTGGGCGGCGGCACCCTTTGGAAAAAGCAGCCGATAGGCGCACCATGGTTGCCGACAATCTGGCTAGTGCTGTCCTTTTTGACCGGTCACGCCATGCAGGGATCGCTGGCGTGCTGGCTGTACAGCGTCGGGGCGTATCTGTTGGAGCAGCGGATGCAGCGCCTTTGCCGCGAGCTCTCCCCCGCCGCGGACGATGGCAAAAGCGCGATGATGCGGCGGGCACAGCGCGCGACGCGACTTTACGCGCTGGTGGTCGCCATCCTGGGCGTGGCGGTCGGGCTGTTGCTGCCCGCCATCAGCCACCAACCGCTGGACGATGGGCTGTACCGCGGTCTGACGCTGCTGGTATTGGCTTCGAGTGGCGCCTGGCCGCTGACCGTGTGGCTGCACCTGTTGTGCGGGCAGCGCGCGGTAGAGCGGCACGGAGCGGCATTGCGGCGCCCGCGCGAGGTGGAAACGCTGGCAACGGCGCGGTCCATTGCGTTGGATCGTCAAGGCACACTGGTGGCGGAGCCGCTGTATGTGGCGGCGATGCACACGCTGCCGGATGTGAACGCCAATATGTGCGTGGGGTTGGCGGCGATGCTGGAATCGCATGTCGACCATCCAGTGGCGCGCGCCATTGTGGCACATGCGGCGCACCTCGCAGTGGAGCAAACCGGCGACATTGAATTAAAAGATGTGCATGTGCTGCCCTCGATGGGGGTAACGGCGCACATGGCGGAATACCGCGTGATGTGCGGCAACCCACATTTGCTGGAGCAATACGATCTGGTGGCGGAAAACCTGCCGGAATGCGCCGCCTATCTGGTGATCGACGATCGGGTGATCGCGGCGTTTGAGGTGCGCGGTGAGCTGCGTCCGGATGCCGCCGAGGCGGTGCAGCGGCTGCGCAAGCAGGGGTTGCATCCGCTGGCACTGCTGACCGGCGACCAGCCGAACTCCGCCGAAAAAACGGCGGTACAGGTTGGGATTGACAAGGTGTACGCCGGCTTGCTGCCGGAAAGCAAGCTGGCGGTGTTTCGCGATATGCAGCGCGACCATGCTCCGGCGTTGTTTGTGGGCAGCGGGCTGTATGATATTCCCACCCTGACCCAAGCGGACGCGGGCGTGGCGTTGAGCTGTGCGCCGCCGGAGGTGCGCAGCGCAGCGGATGTGCTGCTGACCACTGATGAGCTGATGGCTCTCCCCCGCGCGATCAAGATTTGCCGCGATACCCTGTTCCGGGTCAAGTGGATCGGACGCATCGCGTTGATGGTGCAGACGCTGGCGGTAATCAGCGGCGCGGTCGGGCTGCTGCCGCTGTGGGGCGCAGCGCTGGTGGATACTGGCGTGGCGATCGGCGCTACGCTGGGGCTGGACGACAAAGCCTAATCGCTTCATACACACAAAAAAAGGGCAGGTCACACGCGTGACCTGCCCTTTTTTTATCCCATCACTTTTTCACGGTGTACCATTTGCCGTTGAGTTCCGACGGGATTTCGATGGTGTTTTGCTGATTCTCGCTCGCAACACCGAACCAGTCGTACTGCCAGCCGTCGTCGGTTTGTACCAGACGCAGAGCATAGTAAGATGCGTTGCCGTCCGATTTGATGCGATACATCAGATACAGCGGCGATTCGTTGCTTTGGGTGGTGACCTGCTCGAATCCATCCTTGCCCTGCCACAGCTGCGGACGGCAAGCGCTGCTCAACATAAACTGCACGCTGTCCGCTTTGCCGGGTGCCAGCAGATCCACCGCTGCCTCCTGCTGCAAGGTGGAGGAACCGTTTTCTTTGAGGAAATTCCAGAAATCCTGTTCGGTCTTTTGACCGGTCAGCACCTCGGCGTGCAGCTGCGCCACCCGCTCGGTCGCGATCTCGTACCGGTTGCGCAGGGTCGCGTGGTAGCTGTTGACCAGAAAGGTCACAATAAACGCTGCGATCGCCACGATCACCACGCACCGCACCGGATTAAATTTGACCGGCTCCGGCGGCTTTTTGACCCAGATCTTGCGGATGTTATACAGGAGCAGCGGCACCACGGTCAGCACGCCCATGGCGATGTAGATCATCAAGGTCGTTTTCATGGTTCGCCCTCCTTTACTTCAACACTTTGGACAGGAATTCTTTGGTGCGGGGCTGCTGCGGATTGCCGAACAGCTCCTCCGGCGTGCCCTGTTCGCTGATAATGCCGCCATCCATAAACAGGATGCGGTCGCCCACCTCGCGGGCAAAGCCCATTTCGTGGGTCACCACCACCATGGTGGTATGATTGCGCGCGAGCTGTTTCATAACCTCCAGCACCTCGCCCACCATTTCGGGATCCAGCGCCGAGGTCGGTTCGTCAAACAGCAGCACATCCGGCTGCATCGCCAGCGCCCGTGCGATGGCGACCCGCTGTTTTTGACCGCCGGACAGGCGGTTGGGATACACCCCGGCTTTTTCCGCCAGCCCAACCCGATCCAACAGCTCCATACCGGTGGCGTTCGCCACCTCTTTGGTCATCTTTTTCAGAAGCACCGGCGCCATGGTGATGTTTTCCAGCACGGTTTTGTGCGGAAACAGGTTGAATTGTTGGAACACCATGCCCACCTTTTGGCGCAGCTGGTCGATCTGCTTGAGATTGTTCATCACGGAAACGCCTTCGATGATGATGTCACCTTTGGTCGGCATTTCCAGCAGGTTGATGCACCGCAAAAATGTGGATTTGCCGCCGCCGGAGGGACCAATCACGCACACGCAATCGCCTTTGCCGATGTGGGTGTCCACACCCTTGAGCACTTCCAGCTCGCCGAAGTATTTGTGTAGATTCTGTACCTCAATCACTGCGACGCATCCTCCCTTCCAGCTTGCCGAGCACGGTCGCCAGCGCGGTGGTCATCAGGAAGTAGATGAACGCCGCACACAGCAGCGGCACGATGTAATCGTAGGTCACACTACCGATGGACTGCGCGCCCTTGGTCAGGTCGGCGATGCCGATGTAGCCCGCGACCGAGGTTTCTTTCAGCAGCACGATGAACTCGTTGCCCAGCGCCGGCAGCACATTTTTGACCGCCTGCGGAATCACGATGTGGATCATCGTTTGACCGCCGGACAAGCCCAGCGAACGACCCGCTTCGGTCTGGCCGCGATCCACCGCCATAATACCGGCACGGATGATCTCCGCCACATAGGCGCCGGAGTTGATACCGAACGCGATCGAGGCAATGATGTAGTCCGGCAGAGGAACGCCGCGAAACACCCGGCCGAAAATGATGAAATAGATCACCATCAGCTGTACCACCGCCGGGGTGCCGCGCACAACGGAGATGTAGCCGTTGGCAAAGCCGGCAATCATTTTGCGCAGCCAGATCACCGCGCGGTTGCCGGACAGGTTGTTCACATCCTGCAGCTTCGCGATCGCGAGCAGCAGACCGATGGTCACACCGATCAGCGCCGCCAGCGCGGTCAGCAGCAGCGACCGTCCCAAGCCTTGCAGCAGCAGTTGATAGCGGTTTTCTTTGATTAGCGCCAAAAACACTGCGTCAGAAAAGCCATTCACCATTTGGTGAAAGCTGTCGAGAATGGCGTTCAACGGGATTCCCCCTTTTGTCATAATAGAAAAAGCAGCCGACCGTTACAGCCGGCTGCTGTGCCAAGCGTCATTATTTGATGTTATCCGAGATGATCTTATCAAACGTGCCGTCAGATTTCAGTTCAGACAGCGCATCGTTGATGGCTTTTTGCAGCTCGCTGTTGCCTTTTTTCACCGCGTACGCATACTCTTCCGAATCAAACTGACCGGTGAGCAGCGTCAGCTTGTCGCCGTGCTGTTCCTTGTACGTTTTCGCGGGGTTGTTATCGATGATAACCGCGTCCAGCTTGCCGTTGATCAAATCTTCGACCGCCACCGCGCCGTTGGCGTAGCCCTTGACATTCGACTCTTTGGTCAGCTGCAGCGCCGCATCGGTCAAGCCGGTGGTGCCGGTCTGACCGCCGATGGTTTTGTCTTTCAGGTCGTCTTTGGATTTATAGTTGCTATCGGAACGCACGATGATGGTCTGCTCCGCCGTGTAGTACGGATCCGCAAAGTCCATTTTCTCCATACGATCCGCCCGCATGGTATAGCCGGCAGCGATCATATCGATTTTGCCGCTGGTCAGCGCGCTGTCCAGCGAATCAAACGCCATATCCTGAATTTCCACTTTCAAGCCCAGCTTTTCACCGATGGCTTTCACCACATCGGCATCCACACCGACCACTTCGCCGTTGCTCAGATACTCAAACGGCTTAAATTCGGCGTTGGTACCGACAGTCAGCGTGCCGTCTTTCACCAGATCGTACTTAGAACTGTTATTGCTACCGCAGCCCGCCACGGTCATCAGCATGGCCGCCGACAGACCCAGTGCAAGCGCTTTGGTCCATTTTTTCATAGGAAACCCTCCATCAATTGATTTATACAGGCATTATACTGCACTATACGAAAATAATCAATGCTTTTTTGCAATTTTATGCGCGTCTATCCGCCAAAATGCAAGGCAAAATATCCGCAGCCGTCATCGCCACCGCGTCTGCTCCCGCGCGGCGCAGCTCCGCTTCCCCCCGGAAGCCCCACGCTGCCCCCACGCACCGCAGATGCGCCGCTTTGGCGGTGAGCACATCCACATCCGAATCGCCCACGAACCAGGAAACGGCTGGATCGGCGTTCACCTGCCGCAGCGCCAGCTGCGCCGAGGTGGGGTCCGGCTTTTTGGGATACGCGCTGCCGCCGCCATACACCCCTTCAAACAGGGTGTCGCCAAAGAAATGGCGCACGATCTTGTCCGCTTGCTGCTGCGGCTTATTGGTCACCACCAACAGGTGGTAGCCCGCCTCGTGCAGGCGGCGCACCGTCTCGTCGATGCCGGGATACAGGCACACCTCGTGCAAACAGAGGTCGTCATAGATGCGCAAAAACGATGCCAGCACCTGCTCCACCGTGTCGTCGGTGGCGGCTTCGTGCAGCGCCCGCTGCACCAGCAGCCGTGCGCCGTTGCCCACCATATGCGGGTAATCGCCGAGCGGACATTCCGGAAACCCGTTTTCGCGCAGCGCCGCGTTGGTGGCGGCTGCCAGATCGGGCAGTGTATCGGCGAGCGTTCCGTCCAGATCAAACAAGACGGCTTTTTCCATAAAGGGCATCTCCGTTTCGGTTATTTTTTCAATTGGATCCACAGCGAATCCATCAGACGGTTGGTTTCCTGCGGCAGGGTGATGAACACCTCGGTCTTGTCCAGCACCTCTTTGGCGGGATAGAACACCGGATTGTTCGCCACTTCGGGATCCAGCTGCTTGCGCGCCTCGGTGTGCGGGGTGGAATAGCCGAGATATTCGGCGTTCGCCTTGGCGATCTCGGTGCGGCACAGGAAGTTGATATACTGCTCCGCCTCGGTTTTATGCTGCGAGGATTGCAGCACGCACATCGCGTCCACAAACAGGTTGGTGCCCTGATCCGGCACAAAGAAGTCGATGTCTTCGTTGCCGTCCTCGCCGTAGATCATGATGGAGCCGTCGCCCGAATAATACGGCGCCAGCCAGCCTTCTTCGGCAATCATTTTGTCGTACACCGGGTCCATAAAGTAGCCCTGTACCAGCGGCTTTTGCTTGACCAGCTCTTCATACGCCGCCTGCCATTCGTCTTTGTTGGTAGTGTTCATCGAATAGCCCAGCTTTTTCAGCGCAATGCCGAACGCATCCCGCTGGTTATCGAACATAAAGATCTTGCCGCTGTATTTTTCGTTCCACAGAATGTCCCAGCCCTGTTTCAGATCGGCTTCGTCCACATATTTTTTGTTGTAGAAGATGCCCACCGTGCCCCAGGTGTAGGGCACCGAATACTCGTTGGTGGGGTCATAGCTCAGGTTTTTATACTGGTCGTCGATGTATTTATAGTTGGGGATGTTATCGAAATTCAGCTTGGCGAGCATCCCCTCGTCCTTCATCTTGCCCACCATATAATCCGACGGGAACACCACATCGTAATCGGCGGCACCGGCTTTGATCAGCGTGTACATCGACTCGTTGCTGTCAAAGGTCTGGTAGTTGACCTTGATGCCGGTCATATGCTCAAACGCTTTGTTGACCTCCATATCCTCGTTGTCGATGTATTCGCCCCAGTTGTACACATTCAGTGTGACACCGGTGGAGGCGGCGGCGGGTTCGCTTTCCCAATCCCAGTCGCGCTCCGTCTTTTTGGACGAACAGGCGGTCATGCTCAGTGCCATTGTGACGGCAGCCAGCAATGCGAGTGTTTTTTTCATAGTGGTATCTCCCCTCTTAGGCATGTTTACGGGAGCGATCCCGCATTTGGTACACATTGACCAGCAACAGCAACAGCAGCACTGAGCCAAACAGCAGCGTCGACAGCGCGTTGATCTCGGGCGTGATGGGCTTTTTGGTCATGGAATAGATGGTGACCGACAGCGTTTGGGCGTTGGCACCGGAGTTAAAGTAGCTGATGACAAAATCATCCAGCGACAGGGTGAACGCCATCAGCGCGCCGGTAATGACACCGGGCATGATCTCGGGCAGCACCACCTTGAAAAACGCCTTGAACGGGTGGCACCCCAGATCCAGCGCCGCTTCGTACATATGCGGGTTCATCTGACGCAGCTTGGGGCTGACTTGCAGCACCACATACGGCAGACAAAAGGTGATATGCGACAGCAGCAGTGTGAAAAAGCTGGGTTTCAGCAACCCGGTGGCGCGGAACACAAATACGAACATCAGCATCAGCGACACGCCGGTCACGATCTCCGGGTTGACCATCGGCAGATTGTTGACTGTCATAAACACATGGCGCAGCCGTTTGTTCATGCCGTGCATTCCCACCGCCGCGGCGGTGCCGATGATGGTGGCGATCGCTGCCGCCAGCACCGCGACCAGCAGCGTGACCCGCAGAGATTTCAAAATCAGCTCGTTGTTGAACAAATTCTCGTACCACCGCAGCGTGAAGCCTTTCCATTCCACACGGCTTTTGCCATTGTTGAAGGAAAAGACGATCAGCAGCACGATGGGGGCATACAAAAACAGAAAAATCAGCGCGTTGTAGATACGGGACAACACTTTCATATCGTCATCCCTCCCATATCCTCGGTGTCTTTATCCACCAGCCGCATCACCGCCATGCACAGCAGCATCAGCACCATCAGCACCAGCGACAGCGCCGCGCCGACATTGTAGTTGTTGCCGGTGCCCATAAACATCATCTCGATGATATCACCGATCAGCATATTTTTGCCGCCGCCCAGCAGCTTGGAGATCACAAAGGTACTGACCGCCGGCACAAACACCATGGTGATACCGCTGACGATGCCCGGTTTGGACAAAGGCAGCACCACCCGGCGGAATACCTGAAACTGGTTGGCACCCAGATCCTGCGCCGCTTCCAGCACCCGGTGATCCAGCTTGGTCATCACCGAATACAGCGGCAGCACCATAAAGGGCAAAAAGTCATACACCATGCCCAGCACCACGGCACCGTCGGTGTTGATCAAATTGGCGTGCAGCCCGAACAGCCCCAGAAACTGGTTGATAAAGCCGCGATTTTCCAGAATAGACATCCACGCATAGGTGCGCAGCAAAAAGTTCATCCACATGGGCAGCATGATCAGCATGATCATCGTCTGCTGCACCCGCTGGGTGCGGCGCGCAATGGAATACGCGAGCGGATAGCCCAGCAGCAGACAGATCGCGGTGGACAGCGCGCCCAGCGCGATGGAGTGCAGGAAGGTATCGGTATAATCCCCGATCTGGCGCAGATTATCCAGCGTGAACGCGCCCTGGTCATCGGTAAAGGCGAACCACGCCACCATCGCCAACGGGACAATGGTGAACAGAATCATCCACACGCCAAAAGGCGCTGCGGCCGATTTCGACTTCATTCCTCTACCTCCTCGTCGTGCACGAGGTCGATTTCCGGATCCGCCATCTCGTCGAATTCCTCCGAATACGAGCTGTAGTCACCGAACATACCGGAATACGCCGATTTCTTCATAATATGAATGTCCTCCGGGTTGAGCACAATGCCGATGCGGCTGCCCTCCGGATGGAAATCGGTGGTTTGGATCATCCACTTGAACCCTTTGAAATCCACGATGGTTTCGTAATGCACGCCCTTAAAGGTCACGCTGGTGATGGTGCCTTGCAGGTCGCCCTTGTCCGGCTCCACAATGTCGATATCCTCCGGACGAATCACCACATCCACCGGCTCCTGCTTGTCAAATCCGGCATCCAGACAACGGAACTTGCGCCCGAAAAATTCCACCAGATAATCCTCGTGCATAATACCGTCGAGAATGTTGCTTTCGCCGATAAAATCCGCCACAAACGCGTTTTGCGGCTCGTTGTAAATATCCTGCGGCGCGCCGATCTGCTGGATCTTGCCGCCATCCATCACCACCACGGTGTCCGACATGGAGAGTGCTTCCTCCTGGTCATGGGTGACATAGATAAAGGTGATGCCCAGCCGTTTTTGAATATTTTTCAGCTCCGCCTGCATATCCTTGCGCAGCTTGAGATCCAGCGCCGCCAGCGGTTCGTCCAGCAGCAGCACCGACGGATGATTCGCCAGCGCGCGGGCGATCGCCACCCGCTGCTGCTGGCCGCCGGACAGGGTGCTGACGCTGCGGTGTTCGAACCCTTTAAGGTTGACCATCGCCAGCATCTCCTCCACCGTGGCTTTGATCTCGGCGTTTTTCTTTTTTTGCACCCGCAGTCCGAACGCGACATTTTCGTACACATTCATATGCGGGAACAGCGCGTAACGCTGGAAGATGGTGTTGACCCGCCGTTTGTACGCCGGCAGATCGTTGATGCGCACACCATCAAAAAAAACATCGCCGCTGTCGGGCGTAACAAAGCCGCCGATGATCCGCAGTGTCGTGGTTTTGCCGCACCCGGATGGGCCCAGCAGCGTCACGAACTCCCCGTTTTTGATACGGAGATTGAGATCGTCCAGCACTTGTTCGCCGTCAAACGAAATCGCGATGTTTTCCAGTGAAATGATCGTATCCTGTTGCATATCATGCATCCCCCTTTGCGGTAATGGGTGTTCCGGAAAGCCCGGAACCGCGATGTCCCCGGCAGCGCCCTCCGCAAAGGGTTTTTCACAGAAGTCCCGGGGCTCCCCGGGCGACTGCGGCGTTGCCTCAACACCGTCTTTTCTATTGCTAGATGCAGCGCTTTTGAGCCGGAAAGATGCTTCCATCACAAAAGCAGGGTTTTTCGGTTGATTTCAACCGCCTTTCTTTGGATATCTGTGAACAGAGTTTGAACAGATAGCAAATACTAATGATACTGGCAAGCGCCCCGCTTGTCAAGGTTTTTTCGCAAATTACGCCAATTTTAACACGAATTTTCGCTTTGGCGCAGCAGACGCTTCGACACGCGGTTCAACCAGCGCTTTTTTGGAGATGGCGGACAACCCGCCGCGCCAGATGATACACCCGCAGCAGCGGCCCGCGCACCGGGCGCAGCGCCGCCCACACCCGCACATACATCCGATAGCACCAATGGGTCACCGGGCGATAGCGTTCCCCGTGATACACGCCCTTGACCACCGCGAGGATCTGGTCCGGCTGGATACCCGGCTCGCAAGTGGTTTGGTTATCTCCCAGCATGGTGTAGCCATCCGGCTCCACCGCCACCACCCGGTGCAGCACAAACTGACCGTTGCGGCGGCGATACAGCGGAATATCCCCCGCCTTCAACGCGTCGGCGTTCGCCGCCGTCAGCATGACCCGGTCGCGCCCGGCGCGCAGCAGCGGCAGCATACTGGTGCCGGTGATGGGGATGATGACATCCATATGCTCTTGCAGGCAGTCGGCCAGCAGCGGCGACAGCTCCCGCCAATTGGTGGTGATCACACGCGGTTGTTCCATGAACATTCGTCCCTTTTTAATCGGTAATATTTTAGTTACAGTTTAACGCTTTTTTTCGTCGGTTGCAAGTATATCCGCTGTATCTTTGCAAAGGGTAATAAAATGTGAACAAATTTTGAAATTCGATAACAGATGCTTTACTTTTTTAAGGAATTGTATTATAGTAAAAGCAACATTTATGACCATTGGTCATAATTTGACTTTTCGTCAATGTTGACTGTTGGTCAAGCAGGTGGGAGGCGAAGAAATGGCTGAACAAACACTGCAGGCCGTGCGTTTGGCAGAGCAGCAGGCAGACGACCGCGAACGAGCCGCCCGACAACAGGCGGACGAGCTGGTCGCCAAAGCCAAAAGCGACGCGGACGCGCACATCAAAGAGGTTTGCCGCCAGGCGACCGAGCAGGCACAGCGGGCGGTGCAAGCCGCACGCGAACAAGGGGATGCCATGCTGGAGCAGGCGCAGGCAAACGCCAAGGAGCGCGAACAAGCGCTGGCACAGCAAGCACAGCAGCGTCGGCAGGACGCGGTGCGTCAGGTGATCGACTGTATTTTGTCGTGATCCGATCGCCGCACCACATTTGGGAAAGGAGGCCAGCCCATGGCTATTGTATCCATGCGGCATCTGACCCTGTATGGCTTAAAAAAAGACCGCAAATCCATCATGGAATTGCTGCAGCGGCGGGGTGTGGTGGAGATCACTCCCTGTCCGGTCGAGGATGAACGTTACCAGCCGCCGGATGTTTCCGCGGCGCGCGCCGTATTTGACAAGCGCATTCATGTGATGACACAGGCGCTGGCGGTTCTGGAACGCGAGGTGGATTTTCCCTCGTCCATGTTCTCATCGCTGGAGGGGCGGCGTCCCATCACAGTGGAGGATTATGAGTCCTTCGCCAGCGACCGGGACGAGATCTTCGATGTGGCGGAGCAGCTGAACACGCTGGATCGCCAGATCACCGAGCAGCAAGCCGACATCATCAAATGCCGCACACAACAAGAGGCACTGACCCCGTGGAAGGATCTGGACATTCCGCTGTCCACCACCGGTACCACCAGCACGGCGGTGCTGATCGGGTCGCTGCCGCAGGAGTATTCGACCGAAACGCTGTTGTCCATCCTGGCGGAAAAGCTGCCGAAAACGGATGTGTCGCTGGAAATCCTGCGTGCCACACCCGAGCAGACCTGTCTGTTCCTGCTTTGCTTAAAGCCGGACGCGGACGCGGTGTTGGCGGTGCTGAACGATCTGGGCTTTGCGCGACCGGCGGTGACCGGGCGGCAGCCCACCGCCGCGATGCTGACGCAGCTGGATGAACAGATCGTCAAAGACGAGCAAGGCATTGAAGCCGCCAAAAAGAGCATCGCTGATTGCGCCGGGTTCCGGCACGCGCTGCAATTCACCATCGACCACTATACCATGCGGTCGGAAAAATACGAGATGATCGGGCAGCTGAAGCAGTCGGGACGGTTGTTTATTCTGACCGGCTGGCTGCCGGAAAAGAAAGCGCCCGCACTGGTGCAGGACATTGAGGCGCATTACGACGCGGCGGTGGAGATCGAAGCGCCCGCCGAGGGTGAACAGCCGCCGGTGCTGCTGAAAAACGGACATTTCAGCTCGCCAGTCGAATCGGTGGTGGAAAGCTTCGGCTTGCCTGCCGGGCAGGAACGCGACCCCACCTCGATCATGGCGATTTTCTACTATTTTCTGTTCGGTATGATGCTGAGCGACGCGGCTTACGGACTGATTATGGTGATCGCCACCACCGTGCTGCTGCGCAAGTTCCCGAACATGGAGCGCGGGATGCGCCAGTCGCTGCGGATGTTCCGCTATGGCGGCATTTCCACCGCGATTTGGGGCGTGCTGTTCGGCGGTTACTTTGGCGATGCCCCCGCGGTGATCGCCTCCACCTTCTTCGGCAGCGACTTTTCCATTCCGCCGCTGTGGTTCTCGCCGGTGGACGAGCCGATGCGGATGCTGATGTTCTCGTTCCTGGTGGGTATCATCCATCTGTTTACCGGACTGGGTGTCAAGCTGGTGGACGATTGCCGCAACGGACATATCAAGGACGGCATTTACGATGTGGTGTTCTGGTATATGCTGGTGGGCGGCGGCATTGTGTATCTGCTGACGGTACCGACTTTCCTGAACATGGCGGGGCTGAGCTTCCGTCTGCCGGATATGGTAGGCACTATCGCCGCGATTTGCGCCGGTATCGGTGCCATCGGCATTGTGCTGACGGCGGGGCGCGATTCACGCAGTCCGGTCAAGCGGCTGCTGAAAGGGCTGTACGGGCTGTATAATGTCACCGGTTATTTAAGCGACATTTTGTCCTATTCCCGTCTGTTGGCATTGGGACTCGCCACCGGCGTTATCGCCACCGTGTTCAACAAAATGGGAAGCATGGCCGGCGGCGGTGTGGCAGGTGTCATCCTGTTTATCGTGGTGTTCCTGATCGGGCACACCCTCAACATCGGCATCAATCTGCTGGGCGCGTATGTACACACCAACCGCCTGCAGTTTGTGGAGTTTTTTGGCAAGTTCTATGAAGGCGGCGGCAAAGCGTTCGCTCCCTTCTCGGCACACACCCGTTACTACAAATTCAAGGAGGATCAGTAATCATGGGAGTTGTTTATGCATTGGTCGGAGCGGCACTGGCCGCATTGTTGTCGGGTATCGGTTCGTCGATCGGCGTGGGTTTGGCCGGTGAGGCCGCCACGGGCGTGGTGACCGAGGATCCCTCCAAATTCAGCAAGGTGCTGATTTTGCAGCTGCTGCCCGGTACGCAGGGCATTTATGGATTGTTGATCGGCTTTTTGACACTGACGCAGGTCGGTATTCTGGGCGGCAGCTCGGATATCTCAGTTGCCAAAGGTCTGCTGTATCTCGCGGCTTGCCTGCCGATGGCGTTTGTGGGCTTGTGGTCGGCGATCCGTCAGGGTCGCGTGGCGGTGTCCAGCATTCATCTGGTGGCGAAAAAGCCCGACCAGTTCGGTAAATCCATGCTGTTCCCCGCGATGGTTGAAACCTACGCCATTCTGGCGCTGCTGATCTCCATTCTGGCGGTGTTCGGCATCGGCGGACTGAATGTATAATCCCTTTTATTAAAGGAGGAGCCGACATGACCGGCTTAGAGAATATTCTGGCGAAAATCGACGAGGATGCCCGTACGCAAGCCGCCGCCATCTTGGACGAGGCACGGCAGCAGGCGGAGCAGATCGCGACACAGGCGCAGCAGCAAGCGAAGCAGCAGGCGGCGGACATTGCCGCCAAAGGCGAAAAAGACGCTGCCGACACGCTGGAACGCGCCCGTTCCGCCGCCCAGCTGTGGGAGCGCAAGGCGGAACTGACCGCCAAGCAGCGGTTGATTCGCGAAACCATTGACGCGGCCGCCAAACAGCTGCGCGAGCTGCCGGACGAGCAGTATTTTTCGCTGCTGCAGGATCTGGCGGTGGCACACGCGCTGCCGCAGGAAGGCACGCTGTATCTCTCCCCCGCCGACCGGCAGCGCGTACCGGCGCTGTTTGAAGAGGGGCTGAACGCCGCGCTGGGTGATCCCGCTGCCAAGCTGACGCTGGCGGAGGACACCCGTGACATCGACGGCGGCGTGGTGCTCGCCTACGGCGGCATTGAAGAAAATTGTTCCTTCATCGCCCTGTTTGACGACAAGGCAGACGCCTTGCAGGACATGGTACAGGCACTTTTATTTTAACACCGGAGCGGACGCGTTCCGCTATTCGGGATGGAGCGAAAGGCAGGAAACGCCATGAGCGAACAATCCTATACCTATGCGGTATCCCGCATCCGCAGCCGGGAGCTAACGCTGCTGGACGCCGCGTTTTACGAGCGGCTGATCGCCGCCCCCACGGCGGAGGACTGTCGCCGGCAGCTGGAAGAACGCGGCTGGGGGTCGATGGCCGAAGAGCGGGAAAAAACCTGGCAGCTGCTGCAGGAGCTGGTGGGCGATGCCCCCGACTGGCGGGTGTTTGTGCTGCCGCAGGACTATCACAATCTGAAAGCGGCGATCAAGCAGGTATACAGCCAGGCACAGGGGATCGCCGTATATCTCCCCGCCGGAACGGTGGAGCCGGAGCGCATCCGCGAGGCGGTGCAGCAGCAGGACTTTTCGTTGCTGCCGGAGGAGATGCAAGCCCCGGCGCAGCAAGCGTTTGAGCTGTTGCTGCATACCCGCGACGGCCAGCTGTGTGACACGGTGATCGACCGCACGGCACTGGACGCGATCCGGCGGGCGGGCGAAGCGTCCGCCAACGCGTTTATCCGGCAATACGCCGAATGGACGGTGGCGACGGCGGACATCAAAATTGCGATGCGCGCTTATCGCACCCACAAGCCGGAAGCGTTTTACGAGCAGGCGCTCGCCGACTGCCGCACGCTGGATACCGGACGATTGGCGCAGGCGGCGCGGCGCGGCACCGAAGCGCTGGTGGAATACCTGTCGCTGACCGATTATGCCGATGCCGCCGACGCGATCAAGCAGTCGGTGTCGGCGTTTGACCGTTGGTGCGCGCGGCGTATGGCGCAGCTGATCAAAGAACAGCAGCACAATCCGTTCACCATCGCACCGCTGGCGGCTTACTGGCTGGCGCGCGAACAGGAAATGCAGATCGTGCGCATGATCCTGTCCGGCAAGGAGCATGAGATGGCACCGGACGCGATTCGGGAAAAAGTGAGGGATCTGTATGTCTAAAATAGCGGTAATGGGCGACCAGGACAGCATTTACGGCTTTGCCGCGCTGGGGCTGGAGATCCACCCCACCACCGACCGGGACGAGGCGGCGCATCTGCTGAAAAAGCTGGCAAACACCGATTATGCGGTGATTTACATGACCGAGGCGCTGGCCGCCGAGCTGGAAACCGAAATCGACGAGTATCGCACCCGCCAATGGCCGGCGATCATCCCGATCCCCGGCGTATCCGGCAACACCGGCATGGGCATTCGTGCGGTGAAAAAGTCGGTGGAACAGGCGGTCGGATCGGATATTATCTTTAACCACTAACCGGCGAACGCGCCGATATTTCCGCTGCCCCGGGCGGCAGCGGTGACTCTAAGGGAGGCAATTATGAGCAAAGGCACCATTGTAAAAGTGGCTGGGCCGCTGGTCATCGCCGAAGGAATGCGCGACGCCAATATGTTTGATGTTGTGCGCGTCAGCCAGCATCGTCTGATCGGCGAGATCATCGAAATGCACGGTGACCGCGCGTCCATTCAGGTATATGAAGAAACCTCCGGGTTGGGACCCGGCGAACCGGTGGAATCCACCGACGCGCCGTTGAGCGTGGAATTGGGACCCGGTTTGATCAGCAGCATTTTCGACGGTATTCAACGCCCGCTGGAAGCGATCGTGCAAGCGGTGGGCAACAATTTGGAGCGCGGTGTGGAAGTACCCGCGCTGAACCGTGAAGCCAAGTGGCACTTTGTCCCCACGGTGAAAGCGGGCGACACGGTGGTGCCCGGCGACATCATCGGTACCGTGCAGGAAACCCCCATTGTGCAGCAGCGCATTATGGTTCCCGCCGGGGTGAGCGGACAGGTCGCCTCGATCGAGGACGGCGAGTTCACCATTACCGAAACGGTGGCGGTCATACGCGACGACAAGGGCGGCGAGCATCCGCTGACCATGATGCAAAAATGGCCGGTGCGTGTGGGGCGTCCATACAAAGAAAAGCTGTCTCCCGACCATCCGCTGGTCACCGGCCAGCGGGTCATCGACACACTGTTCCCCATCGCCAAAGGCGGTGTGGCGGCGGTGCCGGGTCCGTTCGGCAGCGGTAAAACCGTGGTGCAGCACCAGCTCGCCAAATGGGCAGATGCAGACATCGTGGTTTACATCGGCTGCGGCGAACGCGGCAACGAAATGACCGATGTGCTGAACGAGTTCCCGGAGCTGAAAGACCCGAAAACCGGCTATTCGCTGATGCAGCGCACGGTGCTGATCGCCAACACCTCGGATATGCCGGTGGCAGCGCGTGAAGCCTCCATTTACACCGGCATCACCATTGCCGAATATTTCCGCGATATGGGATATTCGGTGGCGTTGATGGCGGATTCCACCTCCCGCTGGGCAGAAGCACTGCGTGAAATGTCCGGTCGATTGGAAGAAATGCCCGGTGAAGAGGGCTATCCCGCGTATTTGGGCAGCCGGTTGGCGCAGTTTTACGAGCGCGCCGGTCGGGTACACACGCTGGGCAGCGACCCGCGCGAAGGCGCGCTGTCGGTCATCGGCGCAGTATCCCCTCCCGGCGGCGATATTTCCGAGCCGGTGTCGCAGGCGACCCTGCGTATCGTCAAGGTGTTCTGGAGCCTCGATTCTTCGCTCGCTTATCGGCGGCACTTCCCCGCTATCAACTGGCTGACCAGCTATTCGCTGTATGCCGACAGCATGGGCGCATGGTTTGACAAGCAGGTGGAGGACAGCGACTGGATGGCACTGCGCGCCCGCATTATGCGGCTGCTGCAAGAGGAGTCCGAGCTGGACGAGATCGTCAAGCTGGTCGGTATGGACGCACTGTCTCCCTCCGATCGGTTGAAGCTGGAGGCCGCCCGCTCGATTCGTGAAGATTTCCTGCATCAGGATGCGTTCCACGAGGTGGACACCTACACCCCGCTGGACAAGCAGCATGACATGATGCGGTTGATTCTGCTGTATTATACCGAAGCGTCCGACGCACTGGATCAGGTTTCGATCGAAGATCTGGTGAAGCTGCCGGTGCGCGAGCGGATTGGTCGATTCAAATATACCCCCGACGCGCAGGTGGCCACCGAATATGAGGCGATCGCCCGGCAGCTGGCGGAGGAGATCGACGCGCTGAAGCAAAAGGAGGAAGAGTAATGCCGAAGGAATATCGTACCATCCAGGAAGTCGCCGGACCGCTGATGCTGATCCGCGGCGTGGAAGGCGTTACCTATAACGAGCTGGGCGAAATCGAGCTGCAAAACGGCGAAAAACGCCGCTGCAAGGTGTTGGAGGTCAACGGCTCCAACGCGCTGGTGCAGCTGTTTGAAAACGCGACCGGTATCAATCTGGACAACAGCAAGGTGCGGTTTTTGGGACGCAGCATGGAGTTGGGCGTATCGGAGGATATGCTGGGGCGCGTGTTTGACGGTCTGGGCCGCCCCATCGACGACGGTCCCGCGATCTTGCCCGAGCAGCGCCGGGATATCAACGGCTTGCCCATCAACCCGGCAGCGCGCAACTACCCGCAGGAGTTTATCCAAACCGGTATTTCCGCGATCGACGGACTGAACACGCTGGTGCGCGGGCAAAAGCTGCCCATCTTCTCCGCCAGCGGTCTGCCCCACGCCAATTTGGCGGCGCAAATTGCGCGGCAGGCAAAGGTGCGCGGCACCGATGAGCCGTTCGCCGTGGTGTTCGCCGCCATGGGTATCACCTTTGAGGAATCCAACTTCTTTATTGAAAGCTTCCGCGAAACCGGCGCTATCGACCGCACGGTGCTGTTCATCAACCTGGCGAACGACCCGGCGGTGGAACGCATTGCAACCCCGCGTATGGCGCTGACCGCTGCCGAATATCTGGCGTTTGAAAAAGATATGCATGTACTGGTGATTTTGACCGATATCACCAACTACGCCGACGCGCTGCGTGAAGTGTCGGCGGCGCGCAAGGAAGTGCCCGGACGCCGTGGTTATCCCGGCTATATGTACACCGACCTGGCGTCGCTGTACGAACGCGCCGGTCGGCAAAAGGGACACAGCGGCAGCATCACCATGATCCCGATTTTGACCATGCCGGAGGACGACAAAACTCACCCCATCCCCGACCTGACCGGATACATCACCGAGGGGCAGATCATCCTGAGTCGTGAGTTGTACCGCAAGGGTGTGACCCCGCCTATCGATGTGCTGCCGTCGCTGTCGCGTTTGAAGGATAAGGGTATCGGCGAGGGCAAAACCCGCGCCGACCACGCCAACACGATGAACCAGCTGTTCGCCGCTTATGCGCGCGGCAAAGAGGCCAAAGAGTTGATGGTGGTGTTGGGCGAAGCGGCACTGACCGACATTGATAAGCTGTATGCTCAGTTTGCCGATGCATTTGAAGAGCAGTATGTATCACAGGGATACGATGCCAACCGCGATATTGAAGAAACGCTGAATATCGGCTGGAAGCTGCTCTCCATCCTGCCCCGCAGCGAGCTGAAGCGTATCAAGGACGAATTTTTGGACGAGTATTACGGAAAGCAATAAGGGGGGTGCATGACCCTTGGCAACCACACAGATAAACCCCACCCGGATGGAGCTGACCCGGCTGAAGAAAAAGCTGACCACCGCTGTGCGGGGGCACAAGCTGCTGAAGGATAAGCGGGACGAGCTGATGCGGCAGTTTTTGGATATGGTGCGCGAAAACAAGCGCCTGCGCGAAAAGGTGGAGGCGGATATTCTGGCGGTAAACCAGAATTTTGTGATGGCGCGCGCCAGCATGAGCGACGAAGCGTTGAACACCGCCATGCTGGCTCCCACGCAGGAGGTATCGCTGGATACCGACACCCGCAATGTGATGAGCGTGGACATTCCGGTGCTGCACGCCAAAACCCGCACCGCCAACCCGGAGGACATTTATTCCTACGGCTTTGCGTTTACCTCGGGTGATCTGGACGATGCGGTCAAGTCGCTGGCGGACATTCTGCCCGATCTGCTGCGGTTAGCGGAGATCGAAAAGTCCTGCCAGCTGATCGCGGCGGAGATCGAAAAGACCCGCCGGCGGGTCAACGCGCTGGAGCATGTGATGATTCCCGAAACGCAAAAGAACATCCAGTATATCACCATGAAGCTGGACGAAAATGAGCGCAGCACCCAGATCCGTTTGATGAAAGTCAAGGATATGATGTTGGCGCAGGCGCACCATTACGACCAGCCGCTGTAATCATGGACATGAAAAAAGGCTTGACCTTATCGGTCAAGCCTTTTTTGTTGGTTCAGGAATGGGATTGCAACTTGAAATTGTTCGGGATAAAATAGCGCCGCAAGGGGTTATTTTCGTTTTCTCCCTCTGCTTTGGTGGTCTCCCACCAAAGGGCATAATCCTCTATACTGATGTTGTCTTTGTCGTTCGTAACATAGCCTATCTCGCCAAAATCCACCGTAATCGTGTCCCATAACGCATCATACTCCTTCAGCAGCAAAACCGGCTTGGTGAGAGCGGTGGTGGCAGCAAAAGCAGCTTTTTCGCATTTGTCCGGCGCCGCATCCTGGGGATTGATATCGGCATAGATACGCAAGTCATTCTCAGAAAGCGCCACATCGGTCACGGTGACACCGCTGACGGCGGCATTTTGCAGAGCCACCTTAACCTGTTTTACAAAATCAACCGAAGACACCAACCTTTCCTCATCGGCGGGGCGATATTCCACCGTGTGGTCAGTTTCATGAAACAGAATCATGTTGCCATCCGGGTCGCGCACATATTCGCAACCGCTGGTGATGGGCGCTTCTTCAAAGATCACATCTTTTTTGATCAGTCCAGGGACAGCATACACGCCGGAATGGTCACTTTTATCGGTATAAACGATCATGCACCACCGATAACCCCTGCGCGCCACATAATTAAAATACCAAATTCTAAGATTTTCGTATGTTACTTCGGCAGAGGTGGCCCGTATAATAGAGTAGTAATTTTCATCCCAGTCATACACACAATCGATTTCATCATCGATTTCGTCATCCCCGCAATCGTCTTTATCGCATAGAGGATCGTGGGTGGTGCGTGTAGTCGTGGGTGGCTCGGTCGGTTTGGGGGACGACAAAATTCCTTCCACCTCGGCACGGCGTTGAAGGTACAGCACCGTTGACTCGGAGGATTCAATGGTTCCCATATCCTTGTCGGAGGTACGGCTACACATCACCATCTGATAGATCACTATGCCGCTGATGACCGCCAGCACCATCGCGGCGATACCCCACAGCCACCACCGCTTATACAGCGGTTTGGGAACAATACCGGTGGTTCTTTCTTGATTTTCCAAGCGTTTTACACCTCCCCGACGTTATCTGTTTTCATTATATCACAGCCATCTCACGCTGCAAAGCTTTTGATTGTGCGGAATCAAAAATCGAAGGTCAGCGGGTCGTGGCTGGTGCGGTGACCGGTGTGCATATGATTCAGCACATCCATATCCTCCGGCTGCAGTGCAAAATCGAACACCGCAATATTTTCCGCTAAGCGGTCGGGATTTTTGGATTTCGGGATGGGGATGATCCCTTGCTGCACATTCCAGCGCAGCAGAATCTGTGCCGGTGTTTTTTGGTATTTCTCCGCAATGTGCTCGATCTCTTCACCGAATTTACCGCGCAGCAACGGCGCCCACGCCATCACCCGCATTCCCCGCTGCTCGCAAAAAGAGAGCAGCTGTGTATCGTGCAGCAGCGGCGTATGCTCCACTTGATCGATCATCGGCGCGATGCGGCAATGATCCAGTAAAAATTCCAGCTGGCTGATTTCAAAATTGCACACACCAATGCTGCGCACCAAGCCCTCCTGATACGCCCGCTCCATCGCCGCCCATGTGCTGAGCATACGCTCGTGGTTTTGCCCGGGCCAATGGATCAAGAACGAATCGAGATACGGCGTTTGCAGTTTGTGGAGCGAGGCGTGCAGACTGGCGAGCGTCTGGTCATACCACTGGTTGCCGTTGTCCACCTTGCTGACAAGAAACACCTTGTCCCGCGGGATGTCGTTGACCTGCAACGCCTCCCCCAACGCCGCTTCGTTGCCGTACATCTGTGCCGTATCGAACAAGCGATAACCCAGCCGATATGCCGCACCAACGGCGGTGTTCATCTGTTCGCCCGCCTCCATTTTATAGACGCCAAGCCCGATGGCAGGAATGGCGATACCGTTTGGCAAAGTCATATGCAACATCCTTTCTCCTCGTGTTCGGTCAGCTTCCATCTGTATTATACTACCATTGTTGTCGTTTTTCCACCAGGATATCATGGCACAGCCGGCATCTCCTGCCCGAGCAGGAGATGCCGGCTGTTTTGGGACAACAGAAAGCGGGTCGAGAAAAGTGTTTACCGGGCGAGGTTACAGACCGACAAAGGACACATCATCCAGATCCATCGACTGGTTACCGTTGGCGGATACGCGGAAGGTGATGGTCGCGGCAGTCGCATTCGCCGGTGCGGCGGTGGTGACTATACGGTAATAGCCAAACGCACGGTTGCTGTTAGGCATATCCTGCTGACGCACGGTGAGGGAACCCCCCGCCACATCGCCGCTCGGTGTCGAAAAGATCACACTGGCGGTGACCCCTACCTGTGCTCCTTCGCCGCGGGCGAAGAAGGACAGTGCATAAAAGCAGCCTTCGCTCACCGTCACACGCTGCGACAGAGTGGTATCATTCTGCATATTCACCGACCAATTGCCGGAATGAACCCGGCCTTGCGCCGATTCCGAGATGATGGCGGACGGATTCGTGAAATCCCAATTTGTGGGGCGATTATTCGCAACGACTTCCATACCGCCATTGCGGATCAGCTCGCCCCGCTGTGTGCAAGGGCAGCTGCAGGTGCCGGCGGGACCTTGGGGACCGGTTTCGCCTTGCGGGCCGGCGGGTCCCTGCGGGCCTTGGGGACCGGTTTCGCCTTGCGGACCGGCGGGTCCCTGCGGACCATGGGCACCGGTTTCGCCTTGCGGACCGGCGGGTCCCTGCGGACCCTGGGCACCGGTTTCGCCTTGCGGTCCGGCAGGTCCCTGCGGGCCTTGGGCGCCGGTTTCGCCTTGTGGACCGGCGGGTCCCTGCGGGCCTTGGGGACCTTGGCAGCAACAGCTATGGCAGCAGGAACAGCCGCGGGCATTTTCCTCCGGCTCTTCCTCGCGTCGTGGGTGAAAATATTTCAAAAAACAAACACCTCCTAAAAAAATTGTTCAGAGGGCTTGTACGCTCGAGCGCCCTCTGTTTCAGTATATGTTTCCCCCGTCAGTGTGTGTCGGTCGGCAGGCGCAAAGGTTGCTTTTGCCCGCCGGTTGCGGTATACTGGCGACGGAGGGATGCAACATGGAACTTCGGGTACTCCACTATTTTCTGGCCATCGCCAGAGAAGAAAACTTCACCAAAGCGGCCGAGCAGCTGCATGTGACCCAGCCCACCCTGTCGCGGCAGATCGCCCAGCTGGAGGATGAGCTGGGGGTCAAGCTGTTCCAGCGCAGCAATCACCACATCGTGCTGACCGAGGACGGCATGATTCTCAAACGCCGCGCACAGGAAATGCTGTCGCTGGCGGACAAAACCAAGCGCGATTTTTTACATAAAAACGAGCAGTTAGAGGGCACCATCGCCATCGGCAGCGGTGAGTTTTTGTCCACCCGCCTGCTAACCGACGGCATTGCCGCCTTTCACCGGCAATACCCGCTGGTGCGGTTCGAGCTGTACAGCGGCAACGCCCACAATATCCACGACAACATCGAACGCGGGCTGCTGGACATGGGGCTGATGTCCGAACCGGTGGATATGCGCAAATACGCGTTTGTGTCCATGCCGATACAGGAAGAATGGGGCGCACTGGTGCGGGAGGATTCGCCGCTGGCACAAAAGCAACAAATCTCCCCCACCGATCTGATCGGGATTCCGCTGATCTCGGCGGTCAGCGATATCGCGCAAAGCCGCATCGGCAAATGGCTGGGCGCGGCGATGGATCAGGTGGATATCATCGCCGGCGGTAACCTGCTGTATAACGAGGCGCTGCTGGCACGAAGCAACCGGGGCGCGGCGATCGGTATTCGGCTGGATTGCCACTATGACGGGCTGCGGTTCCTCCCCTTTTCGCCGCCGCTGGTCAGCGGCACGGCGTTGGCATGGAAAAAAGAACAGGTGTTTTCCGTCGCCACCACCACCTTTATCGACTTTATTAAAGAATACCTGAAAAGCATATCTGAAGATAATGGATAAGCATTAGACATTGCCACTGCCACGCGGTACAATAAAGGTGTTCCCAAACGGGAGCACCTTTATTGTTGTATCCCGGTATTGTTGTATCCCGGCGAAAGGAGCGGTGGCATGACGATACACCAAATCAGCGAACGCTACCATTTGCCCATCGCCTTGTTGCAGGAATACGAGCGCTGGGGGCTGGATAGCGCCAAAACGCCCGGCGCATGGGCATATGACCAAACCGATATCGACCGGTTGAGCATGGTGCTCACGCTGTATGAGGCGGGGTTTACCGGCGAAGAAGCACACCGCTATATGCAGCTTTGGTTGGCGGGCGATCCCTCCGCGGACGAGCGACTGCAGCTGCTGCGCGCCAAGCGGGACAGCACACTGGAGGCGATCCACAAAAGCCAGCAGCAGTTGGATCGGTTGGATTATTTGCGGTACGAAATGCGACGCAGCTGCGTCGACGATACGATTTGCCGAAAGGAGCGTTCCGAATGAAAAAGATTCTCTCGTGGTTCACCCTGTGCGCACTGCTGCTCACCGCCGCCGGTTGCAGCAAAGCGAGCACTCCGGACAACACAACACCCACCAGCACCGACGCGCGGCTGACCACCCAAGCCGACAACACCACCGCCAGCGCCGCGAACACCGACACTTCCCAAAGCGCACACAGCAAAGCGCTGGTGGTCTATTTTTCTTGCACCGGCAACACCAAAGCGGCGGCGCAGCAAATCGCGGATAAGCTGGGCGCGGATGTGTACGAGATCGTGCCGGCGCAGCCGTACACCGAGGACGATATTGATTACAACAACGACAATTGCCGCGCCAACCGGGAGATGAACGATGCCTCGGCGCGTCCGGCTATCGGCGGGCAATCGGTGGATCTTGCGAATTACGACACCATTTTGCTCGGCTACCCGATCTGGTGGGGCACAATGCCGCGCATTATCAACACCTTTGTGGAAACTCATGACCTGTCCGGCAAGGTGGTGCTACCGTTTTGCACATCGGGCGGCAGCAGCATTAGCCAATCGGTAAGCGACCTGCGCCAGGCGGCGCCGAAGGCGGATGTGCGGGATGGACTGCGCATCAGCGGGTCGGACGAAGACAGCATTACCCAATGGTTAGACAAAAACCATATGACAGCATAAACGCAAAAAACAGGAGGAATGCAACATGGCAGTCAAACAAACGGCAGGACGCCGCGATTTGGGCGCGTTCGCCCCGAAATTCGCCGAGTTGAACGACGATGTGTTGTTCGGTGAGGTGTGGAGCCGCGAGGATAAGCTCTCGCTGCGCGATCGCAGTCTGGTGACGGTGGTGGCGCTGATGGCGCAGGGATTGGTGGATTCGTCCTTCCGGTTCCATTTGGAAAGCGCCAAGAAAAACGGCATCACTCAAACCGAGATTGCGGAAATTCTGACCCACGCCGCTTTTTACGCCGGTTGGCCGAAGGCTTGGGCGGCGTTCCGCATGGCGAAAGAGGTTTGGAACGACGAACAGCCCGCTGACGACGCGAAAGCGGCGCATCAGCAGGCAATGGTTTTCCCCATTGGCGCGCCCAACGACGGGTTTGCCCAGTATTTCAGCGGTCAGAGTTATCTGGCGCCGCTGTCCACCGAACAGGTCGGCATTTTCAATGTGACCTTTGAACCGGGCTGCCGCAACAACTGGCATATTCACCACGCCGACAAAGGCGGCGGACAAATTCTGGTTTGTGTCGCCGGTCGCGGGTATTATCAGGAAGAAGACAAGCCCGCGCAAGAGCTGCATCCGGGCGATGTGGTCAACATTCCGGTGGGAGTCAAGCACTGGCATGGTGCCGCGCCGGACAGCTGGTTCAGCCATCTGGCAGTAGAGGTCCCCGGCGAAAACGGCAGCAACGAATGGTTGGAGCCGGTGTCAGATGAGGCATATGCGTCGCTTTCGTGAATGGAAGCGCTGGCATAGATAGTTAAAAGAGGGCGGGAGCCGCATTCCCGTCCTCTTTTAACGCAAAAAAAAAGCAGCCCGCTCGATTGAGCGGACTGCTTTTTTTAAGACAAATTATTCGCCTTTCATCGCAGCAAAGCACTCGCTGCAGTACACAGGGCGATCCTCGCGGGGCTTAAAGGGAACTTTCGCTTCCTTACCGCAGTTGGCGCAGATGGCCGTATGCATTTCGCGGCCCTCACGGCTGGCAGCCTTGCGGGCATCGCGGCAGCTCTTGCAGCGCTGCGGCTCGTTCACGAAACCTTTTTCCGCATAGAATTCCTGCTCACCGGCGGTGAACACGAATTCCGCGCCACATTCTTTGCAAGTAAGAGTCTTGTCTTCGTACATGATGTTACCTCGCTTTAAGATAAAAAATTTTGCCCTGCGACGGATTTGGACCGACACCTTTGAAAAATACAACGCTCTGCTTAAGCTACCCGGGCATATACAACGATGCGCTCGGCATCGTTTTTAACTATTTTGCGGAGATTCGATCAGCTTGGCTGATACCTTTTTGCGGGCACGCTGCAACGCGTTGTCAACCGTTTTTACGGAAACTCCCAACCTCTTCGCTATCTCCTCATACGAATAGGCGTCCAAATACAGCATCAACACCTGATACTCGCGCGCGCTGAGCCATTTTTGAATCTGACCAAACAGCTGCGCTTCCTCCTCCCGCTGCAGCACCTGCTGGGCGGGATCGACGCCATGTTCGCGTTCCGGCGAAATTTTTTCCATCTCTTGCTGCCAATCTTCATCGGACAATGTCCGATCTTGCCGCCGAGAGGCACGAGATACCGCGGAAAACATTCGATGCTGCACACACACAAACGCATACGCACCAAACGACGCAGAGCCGTTTTGGAAATGACGCGCCGCCGACAGCAGCCCGAGCATCCCCTCCTGCGCCAGATCCTCCGTATCGATCAGCGGATTCCGGCAGCGGGATGCCAGCTTTTGTATCATGGGGGCATAGCGACCGGCCAGTTGAGCAAACGCCTCTTCCGATCCCTCGCGGACCGCCGGCAACAACGCCTGATCGTCCCACCGAGTCATATCTTCGCTTGCCAAGCGCTCGCCCCCTGACCACTTCGTGTGCACAGGGATCATCGAAACCCCGGAACATATTTGTAGTGTACACTTTTTTTGAGAAAATGTCAACAGTTTTTTATTCGCCTTTATGAAGAATATTAAAAAATCGCGCAAAATGTTTTTTATTTTGCGCGATTTTTTATAATTCCGACATTCTATTGTAGAAAGTCTGTTTTTATTTGGAGAGATACTCGTCGATGGAAGCCGCCGCCTGTTTGCCGGCACCCATCGCCAAAATCACCGTCGCCGCACCGGTCACGGCATCGCCGCCGGCATACACGCCCTCGCGGGTGGTTTGCAGCGTATCTTCCTGCACGATCAAACGGCCACGGTTATCGCTTTCCAGACCCGGCGTGGTGGTGCGGATCAGCGGGTTGGGGGTGTTGCCGATCGCCACGATCACCATATCCGCTTCCAGCTCGTACTCGCTGCCCTCGATCGGCTGCGGACGACGACGACCGGACGCATCCGGCTCACCCAGCTCCATCTTCACGCACTGCAGCGCGCGCACATTGCCGTTTTCGTTGCCGAGCACAGCGGTCGGCGCGGTCAGGAACAGGAACTCAATGCCCTCTTCCTTCGCGTGGTGCACTTCTTCCTGACGGGCGGGCATTTCCGCTTCGCCACGGCGATACGCGATGTACACATGCTCGGCGCCCAGCCGTTTGGCGCAACGCGCCGCATCCATCGCCACGTTACCGCCGCCCAGCACCACCACACGGTGCGCTTTTTTGATGGGGGTATCGTACTCGTCGCGATAGGCTTTCATCAGATTGATACGGGTCAGGAACTCGTTGGCGGAATACACGCCGACCAGATCCTCGCCCGGGATACGCATAAAGCTCGGCAGACCCGCGCCACTGCCCACGAACACCGCTTCAAAACCCTGCTCCAGCAGCTCGTCCAGCGACAGCACCTTGCCGATCACCATATTGGTTTCGATCTTCACGCCCATCGCTTTCAGACCCTCGACCTCTTTTTGCACAATGGTCTTGGGCAGACGGAATTCCGGAATACCATACATCAGCACACCGCCGGCGGTATGGAACGCTTCAAACACGGTGACATCGTAGCCTTTTTTCGCCAGATCGCCCGCGCAGGTCAGACCGGAAGGACCGGAACCCACCACCGCGACCTTGTGGCCGTTGGAGGCAATGGGTGCCGGTTTGGACTCGTCATGCTCCATATGCCAGTCGGCCGCAAACCGTTCCAGACGACCGATGGCCACCGGCTCGCCCTGGCGCCCGCGCACACAATGCGATTCGCACTGGGTCTCCTGCGGACATACACGACCGCAAACAGCGGGCAGCGCGCTGGTTTCCGCGATGGTCAGATAGGCACCCTCGGGATCGCCCGCCACCAGCTTCTGGATGAAATCCGGAATCTGGACATTGACCGGGCAGCCGGACACGCAGGGGCGCGCCTTACAATTCAGGCAGCGCTGCGCTTCCTGCACCGCCATATCCCATGTGTAACCTTTGGCTACTTCTTCAAAATTGGTCGCACGAACAGCCGGTTCCTGTTCCGGCATCGGCGTTTTCGTCGTTTGTTTATTGATTGCCATACCTTATCGCCCCTTACTTTTGACTCATTTTGAACAGATTGCAGGCGTGCTGCTCTTCCTCTTTGAAGGGGGTCAGCCGTTTGATCGCCTCGTCCCAATCCACCTCGTGCGCGTCGAACTCCGGTCCGTCCACACAGGCAAACTTGGTTTCGCCGCCCACCGTCAGTCGACATCCGCCGCACATACCGGTGCCGTCGATCATGATGGGGTTCATGCTGACCAGCGTTTTGATCCCGCGATCACGGGTAGTCTGCGCCACCGCGCGCATCATGGGCAGCGGTCCGATCGCCAGCACCATATCGTAGCTTTCGCCCGCATCCAGCAGCTCTTGCAGCTTGGTGGTAACAAAGCCCTTGTTGCCGTTGGAGCCATCGTCGGTCATCACAAACAGGCGATCGCTGGCGGCACCCAGTTCCTCTTCCAGCATCACAATGTCCTTGTTGCGGAAACCGGCGATCATATCCACCTTGGCGCCCGCCTGGTGGAACGCCTTAGCTTCCGGATAGGCAATGGCGCAACCCACGCCGCCGCCGATCACCGCGACTTTTTGATAGCCTTCGATTTCGGTCGCTTTGCCCAGAGGTCCGACCACATCCAAAATGGCGTCGCCTTCCTCCAGCGTATCCAGCAGCAGGGTGGTTTTGCCCACTTTCTGGAAAATAATCGTAATGGTTCCCTTTTGCTCGTCGTGGTCAGCCACGGTCAGCGGAATCCGCTCGCCGGTCTCGTTGACCCGCAGGATGATGAACTGACCCGCCCGCACTTTCCGCGCGATGAGCGGCGCTTCCACCTCCATCCAGGTGACAGACTCGTTGAGAACGCGCTTTTTCACAATCGTATACACCGTTCGATCTCTCCTTTACAGCGTAATTTATTGGCAAACCGCCGATGGCTCGGCGATTGAGGCCGCGGGGTTTTTGTCGGTATTGATCGGATCGCAATACTGCGTTTCGTAATACCGATACAGGGCTTTATATTCTTCGGTCACACCTTCGTGCACATGGCGCAGGTGCGCGTGAATATCAAAAATTTCGTTGCGGTTGACCCGCTGGATCAAATGCACCGCAATGTTGGAACAGTGGTCACCGATGCGTTCCATATTGGTGAGCGCTTCCATAAACGAGATGCCGCTTTGGGTATCGCAGCTGCCGTTGGTCAGCCGCTCGATATGATGCGCACGCATCATTTCCACCAGACTGTCGATGGTTTCCTCCAGCGGCTCCACCCGCTGCATCGCAACCACATCTTCGGTGCGGTACGCCTGCACCGTCATATCGATGATGGCTTGCACTGCTTGCGACAGATAGTTCATTTCGCGTTTGCCGATATCCGAAAAACCGATCGCCTGGTCGCGGTTGAACGCCCCGACTTCGGCGACATTTTCGCAATAGTCGCCAATGCGCTCAAAGTCGCTGACGCTGTGGATCAGCTCGGTCGCCAAACGGCTTTCATCCGAGTTCAGATCGCGCGCGGTAATCTTGACCAGATATTCCACCAGCACCGTTTCGGTGCGATCCAAAAAGCGTTCATTTTCCTGCAGCATGGTCAGCTTTTTATCGTCCATATGCCGCAGCAGGTCGCAGGAGATCGCAAAGTTCTCTTTGACGGCCTCCCCCATGCTGATGACCACTTTTTTGCACTGCTCCAGCGCCACCGGAGGGGTCGCCAGGAAAATATCGTCCAACAGCGCCAGCTCTTGATCCATCTTGGAGCCGTGGTCGTCGCGGATGATCTTTTTGGACAGCGCAATCAGCAGGTTGCAGAACGGCAGCAGCAAGCAGGTGGTGCCGATATTGAACAGGGTGTGGAAGTTGGCGATGGAACCGCGGTTGACCGCGTCCTCCCAGAACGGGAAGCCCACTGTGAACTGGATGGCGTAGATCGCCACCAAAAAGATCAGCGTACCGATCACATTCGCCATCACATCGATCAGCACCGCGCGTTTCGCCTTGCGGTTGGTGCCGATGCTCGCCAGAATCACGGTCACGCATTTGCCGATATTCTGACCCATGATAATGGGCAGCGCCATGGAAAAGGTGATGTTGCCGGTGACCGACACCGCCTGCAGCACACCCACCGAAGCGGAGGAGCTTTGCAGCAGCGCCGTAACCATGGCACCGAACAGCACGCCCAAAAACGGGTTTTTGAACGCGGTGAACAGATTTTGAAACCATTCCACATCCCGCAGCTGCCCCAGCACATTCTCCATGCTGGTCATACCGATGAACAACACGCCGAAGCCGATCATCAGGGTGGAAATATCGTGCATACGCTTGCGCTTGGACACCAGCATGATCGCCGCGCCGATCGCGACAAACAGCGGCGCAAAGGACGACGGCTTCAGCAGCGAGATCCACGCGCCGCCATCGCCGGAAATATCACCCAGCCGCAAAATCTGACCGGTCACGGTGGTACCGATGTTGGCACCCATGATGACCGGAACCGCCTGCACCAGCTTCATGATGCCGGCGTTCAAAAAGCCCAGCACCATCACCGATGTGGCTGCCGAGCTTTGGATCACCGCCGTCACACCGGCACCCAACGCCACACCTTTGATGCGGTTGTTGGTGAGGCGTTCCAGAATACCTTCCAGCTTCGCCCCCGCCAGATTTTGAAGGGAACTGCCCAGCAAATTCATGCCGAACAAAAACATACCGATGCCGCCCAGCAAGGTCAATGTATCCAGTACTGTTTTTACATTCACGCGCGTTTCCTCCCGCCTGCCGCTCCGTCACACGGCGGCCGCGATTTCGATATATACTTTACACACAAGACCCATGTTAGCATAAAAACCGACCGTTTTCAATAGAATTCCTCAAAAAAGACGGTGCAGTGGGGTCAGCTTCTTTTTGCCATTTTATGAATGTTTCTCCATTCACAAAAGAGCAAAAAATTCCGCGCTTTTTTCGGCATTTTTGCCCACGCGAAAACACCGCCCGCCCCTTTCGGGACGAGCGGTGTTTTAGACTGTTTACGCGAGATCAAAATCCCAGCTGATGATATTGCCGGTCAGGCGGGACGCGACCGGATCAAACGAACCGGCGTCGGTGCGCAGAGCACTGACCAGAATATGACCCTCGCCGACCCGCACGCTGAACAGCGGCGTACCGCCGAAGCGTTTGTAGTCGGTGGGTTTGTTGATGTAGCCGTGCCATTCCAGCGTTTCCGCCAGCACACAAACATCCGGGCTGAAGCGATCCACGCTGTAACGGCCAAACGCCACATACGGCACATGACGGCCGTCGGTGAACCACGCGGGATCCATCACATCCAAGCCGTCAAACACAGTGCTTTCCGGCATATTCATGGTAAGGATCTCCTGGCGATGCTCCTTAAAGGTGGTTTCGGTTTCGGGCAGCAGCTGCTCCGGCAGCACCTTTTGACCCAGCAGGATCACATTGCCGCCTTTTTCGGCAAACGCGCGCAGCGCCGCGACATCCGCATCCGCCACATCGCCACTGAGCACCAGACGGCCGTTGCCGGACAGCGCGGACAGATCGTCCACCGCCTCGGCTTTCAAACCGTACTGCGCCAGCAGATCGCGCGCGGTGTCGTCACCGCTGCGATAATAGCAGGTGTCCGCACTGGTCACGCCCTGACCCCACGCACGGCTCGCCAGCAGCAGGTCGTAATCATTTTTCGAGATCACGCGGCCATCCACCCGCACTTTCAGCACCAGCTTGGCTTCCACGCGGTCGCCCGGCAGATCGGTCGGGATGGTCAGCGACAGCGGCTGCGCCGCCGTTTTGAAGTAAGGCAGCGAATCGTAATGCAGCGTTTCGCTTGCCAGCACCTGGTCACCCGCCAACAGCGTAACCTCCACCTGCGGCGCGTTCAGCGTTTCTTTATAGGTAGAATCGTTGATCAGGGTGACGCTGGTATCCAGCGTGTCGCCGGCATACAGGTGACGGCCCCACAGCTCAGCGCTCGCCAGCACCGGCTGGTATGCCATCTTCAACCGTTTCGCCGACAGCATCGGTTGGATACGGCGATAATCATGCTGGTTGTAGAACCAGGTTTCAAACGCGAACAGCAACACGCCGCACATCCGCTCGTGTTCCACACGACGGAAGGTTTCCAAAAGGCCTTTGGTCAGCATCGCGTGGCGGGTCAGGAAATAGCGGGGATCGTTGTGCTCGTACGCTTTTTTACCCACCGTCGTCTGAGGCGTCTGGTGCATAAACAGGTAGGCACGCACCGGCAAACCGTCCTCGGCGCGCGGATAACCGGTCGCGCACTCCTGCGACATACAGGGACGACCCGGTACCGTGTAGTTATCGCCGAATTCGCCGTTCATATAATGGAAGAAGCCGGGGTTGTACCAGCCGAAATAGCCGTGCGGATCGTCCATATCGCCATCATCGTAGCCGTATTTTTCAATAATACGCTCGTAGCGACCGTTGCGGATCGCCTGCGAACGGTGATAAGCGGAGTCGCACACCAGCGGCAGATGCGGCAGCGTTTTGCGCATCAGGCGCACGCCGCCTTCCAGAATACGGCCTTTTTCGATGGTGACCTCATCCGGCGCATCCAGCGCATAGAACTTCATTTCGTTGTTCATGGTCATCAGGAACAGCGACGGGCGATTGCGGTGGCGGCGTGCCAGCTTGACCAGCTCTTCTTTCCACAGCGTGATGGATTTCTCGCTGGGGATATGCTCCAGCATCAGCCACGACCAGGTGCCTTCGAAGGACACCATCACGCCGATCTCGTCCGCGGCATCCAGCCACGCGCTGCACCACGGCGCCACGTGGGTACGGGTCGCCATCACATTCTGCTCCAGCGCCAGCGTCAGGAATTTGCGCGCCAGCAACTTATCGGTGGGCTTCACATGCGCCGGCATATGGTTGCCGCCGCGCACCCACAGCGGGCTGCCGTTGTACATCAGCGTTGCACCGTCGAATTCCACCGTGCGGAAGCCGACCTGCTCGTGATAGGTATCCAGCACATCGCCGTCCTGCTCCAGCGTGAATTTCAGGTCATACAGGTTGGGCGTGCCGGGGCCCCACAGACGGGGCGACACTTTGGGGGTGGTAAAGGAAACCGTGCGTTTCTCCCCTGCCGCCAGCGTGACATCTTCCACCACGCCGCCACACAGGTATTCGCCGGTGGTTTTATGTACCAGCTGATAAGACAGCGTCGCCTGCTCCGCGGTGGCGCGGTCGTTGCGATAGGTCACCTCGATGGTGGCATCCTCGCGGGTCGGGCGGAAATAGCAATCCTCCACGCACATTTTGTCGCTGATAATCAGCTTAACGCTGCGCCAGATGCCACCCGGGTTATTCATATAGAAACCGTGGGCAATATCATCGGTGCAGAATTCGCGGCGCTCCACCTTGGTGGAAATCTCTTCGTTTTTGTCCGCCGCATCCAGAATATCCCACGCGGTGGCATAGTTATCGTCCACCGTGGAGGTTTTGAACGCATGCTCGGACTCATCGGTCAAGCGGCGATGCACTTCCACCGCGATGGTGTTGCGCCCGGCATGCACATGCTCGGTCACATCCACCGTCTGGGGCGCGAACATACCGATATTCTCGTGTACCCGCACACCGTTAAAATAGATGGCGCTGATCAGCGCGATGCCTTCAAAATCCAGCACCACGCGTTTGTTTTCAATGCCGCGGGGCAGATCCAGATAATGACGATACCACGCCGATTTGGTGCGGCGATAATCAAAGGTCTGGTTGAGGCAGCGAGTCATTTCCTCCACCAGATAGCTGTCGTTCATGCCCTTGTTCAGCTCGCGCATGTTCTCGCCTTCCAGCCACGCCTGCAGCGGGATCCAAGCCGAGGGAACATCGATCACATGGGCGGTGCTATCGTCAAAATTGGCTGCCAGCGGGTCATCGTTCAGCTCGTAATCCGGCGTGAACAGCCATTTGCCGTCCAGCGACAGTTCCAAACGATCGGCGTGCACCGCCGGCACCGCATAGGGGCGATACGCCGCACGCTGACGCACACGGGCATGCTCCCGCTCGTCGGGAGTCATGGTGACCGACGCGAGATAGTCGGGCTGTTTTTCCACATTCGCCAGCGCGTCCGCCGCCACTTCGGTCACGCGGACATTTTTATATTCGGTCGGCAGATAGCTGCCGCCCAGCGACACACTGCCCTTATTAAACGGGGCATCGTCATCTTCCACACACATCAGCGGCTGCTGATCGTCACCCAGATAAACGGCGATCTTAGTGCCGGCGAACACCACCCGCAGGTCGTACCACACGCCCGGCATCGGCGACGATTCCAGCGGGCGCAACGCCAGCATTTTGTCGTAGCCCTCGGCGCCCAGACGCGCGAGATAGAGGTGGTTGTTGTTGCCGCCGCGCAGCGCGACCACATAGCGATAATCCCGGCTGTAATGCCGGAAGCCTGCCCAAATCTGCACCTGGGGCGCATCCTGCGGGCACCGGGCAGAAAACGCGAATTCCGCATTTTCCAGCTGCACACCGGGAGCAGTCACCCAGCCGTCGGTCACGGTCAGCACGCCATCCTGCACACTGAACTGGCCACGATCATAGGTCTGCCACTCGCCGTTTTTCAGGCTATCCGCCTGAAAGGTGGGGGTAAACGGTTGACTCATAGTCGTTTCTCTCCTTATTTTTGAATGTTCCCTTGCGGGATCACTACCATATGCAGATACCATAATAATACAAAACGGCAATTATGTCCATACCGAAAGTGCCAAAAATGCAAAAAAATATGCAATGTGGAAGTGATAGCGCTCCCCCGCCGCCGCGCCGGGAAAAATTAGACAACTTGCCCAAAGAAATTGTTAGCAGTGGCTAACTTGCTGTCGGGACTGCTGAAACGCTGGTGAAAAGCGAAAAAACGCGAAAATTCTATTGACAAACCGCGGAGGGGTGTCTATAATGTTAGCTGGTTAGCGAGAGCTAACCTCTATTTTGGGCGCGCGGTTAGCACCCGCTAATCTCGCCCGGTTCAAGGAAGTGTAGATTTTATGATGCCACTTACGCTTGCGGATGCCGGAGAAGAAAACATCATTAAAAAGATCGGCGGTCTGCCGGAGGTGAAAAGCCATCTGGAAACTCTCGGCTTTGTGGTGGGAGGAACCGTGAAGGTCATCAACACCATCGGCGGCAATGTGATCGTGAATGTGAAGGAATCCCGCATTGCCATCAGTAAGGAAATGGCGCAAAAGATCATGGTTTGATCGGATGTGCCAATGACACTTAAATAAAATTTGTATAAAGGAGGAGTTTGGGCATGAAAACACTGAGACAGGTCAGCGTTGGCGAAACCGTTAAGGTTGTCAAGCTGCATGGCGAAGGCGCGGTGAAACGCCGCATCATGGACATGGGTCTGACCAAAGGCGTGGAGGTTCATGTGCGCAAGGTCGCGCCGCTGGGCGATCCGGTGGAAGTGACGGTGCGCGGCTACGAGTTGTCCATCCGCAAAGCGGACGCGGAAATGATCGAAGTCGAATAACCCCCCGGCGCCGTTGGCGGGCGCCTCCTGTTTGGTTAAATGACGGTTAGCAAGCGCTAATTGTGAAAGTGAGGAAATGACAGATGAATTTGCGAATTGCCCTTGCGGGTAACCCGAACTGCGGTAAAACTACCCTGTTCAACGCGCTGACGGGTTCCAACCAGTTTGTTGGTAACTGGCCCGGCGTTACGGTCGAGAAAAAAGAAGGTAAGCTGAAAAAGCACGACGGTGTTATCATCACCGACTTGCCCGGCATCTACTCGCTCTCTCCGTACACGCTGGAAGAAGTGGTGGCGCGTAACTATTTGATCAACGAGCGTCCGGACGCGGTGCTGAACATCATCGACGGCACCAACCTGGAGCGCAACCTGTATCTGACCACCCAGCTGACCGAGCTGGGCATCCCGGTGGTCGTCGCCATCAACATGATGGACGTTGTTGCCAAAAACGGCGACAAGATCAACACCGCCGAGCTGTCGCGCGAACTCGGCTGCAAAGTGGTTGAGATCTCCGCGTTGAAAGGCACCGGCATCATGGAAGCGGCAGAAGCCGCGGTGGATGCGGCACAAAACGGCAAGACCGTGCCGATGCACACCTTTGCCGGTCCGGTGGAGCACGCGATCGCCCACATCGAAGAAGCTGCCGTGCACAATATGCCGGAAGAGCAGCAGCGCTGGTACGCGATCAAGATCTTCGAGCGGGACGACAAGGTGCTGGAGCAGATCCAGCTGGACGAAGCCACCCGCAAACATATCGACGCGGACATTGCCGCGGTCGAAAAAGAGATGGACGACGATGCGGAATCCATCATCACCAACGAGCGGTACATCTACATCGGCGAAGTGATCAAGGGCTGCTACAAGAAGAAATCCGCCGGCACCCTGTCCACTTCGGACAAGATCGATAAGATCGTGACCAACCGTTGGCTGGGCTTGCCCATCTTCGCGGTCATCATGTTCCTGGTTTACTACATCTCGATGGTCACGATCGGTGCTTCGGCGACCGACTGGGCCAACGATGGATTGTTTGGCGACGGCTGGCACCTGTTCGGTATCGGTTCGGCGGCCACCGCGGAAGCGGAGGATGAATACGGCGACACCGACGCGATCATCGCCGGCTTTATTGAAAAAGCGGCTTCCGAGGGTGTAGACACCAAAGCCGCCGAAGAAGCTCTGGATCAGGAAAGCGACAACTACGACGCGAAAGCGGCGGTCGCGGCTGTGAAAGATGTCGAAAGCAAAGTGACCTTTACCTCCTTCGGCTACACGCTGGAAGATGAGGAAACGCTGGAGAAAACCGACGAAACCGCCAAGATCGCCGACTTGGACGATTCGCTGGCGGCGTACGAAAAGTACGAAGGCGGCGTGGATCCCGCCAACTACGGCGTATGGGTTCCCGGTGTACCGGTGCTGGTCGGCAACGCGCTGGAAGCGGCCGGTGCGGCGGATTGGCTGTCCGGTCTGATCAACGACGGTATCGTCGCCGGTGTCGGCGCGGTGCTGGGCTTTGTGCCCCAGATGCTGGTGCTGTTCCTGCTGCTGGCGTTCCTGGAGGCTTGCGGTTACATGGCGCGTATCGCGTTTGTGCTGGACCGTATCTTCCGCAAATTCGGTTTGTCCGGTAAATCCTTTATCCCGATGCTGATCGGTACCGGCTGCGGTATCCCCGGCATCATGGCGTCGCGTACCATTGAAAACGAGCGCGATCGCCGTATGACCATTATGACCACCACCTTTATCCCCTGCGGTGCGAAGGTGCCGTTCATCTCGATGATCGCGGGCGCTATCTTCGGCGGCTCGGCGTGGGTCGCGACCTCTGCCTACTTCGTGGGTATGGCGGCCATCATCATCTCGGGTATCATGCTGAAGAAAACCAAGATGTTCTCCGGCGAGCCGGCTCCGTTCGTTATGGAGCTGCCGGCGTATCACCTGCCGACCGTCGGCAACGTGCTGCGTTCGATGTGGGAGCGTGGCTGGTCCTTCATCAAGAAGGCCGGTACCATCATCCTGCTGTCCACCATCTTTGTGTGGTTCACCACCTATTTCGGCTTCACGGCGGACGGTTTCCGTATGCTGGGCGAGGACGAAATGGATCAGTCGATCCTGGCGGCCATCGGCGGCGCGATCGCGTGGATCTTTGCTCCTCTGGGCTGGGGCAACTGGCAGGCGGCTGTCGCCTCCATCACCGGTCTGGTGGCGAAGGAAAACATCGTGGGTACGATGGGTATCCTGTATCCGGACGGCTGGACCGAGATCGCGGCGCACTTCACCACCATCACGGGCTATTCGTTCCTGGTGTTCAACCTGCTGTGCGCGCCCTGCTTCGCGGCTATCGGTGCTATCAAGCGGGAAATGAACTCGCCCAAGTGGACCTGGTTCGCTATCGGTTATCAGTGCGTGTTCGCGTATGCGATAGCGCTGATGGTCAACCAGTTTGGTTCGGCCTTCACCGGCAACCTGAATGTGATCGGTTTGATTGCCGCTATCGTGGTGCTGGCGGTCATCCTGTTCCTGCTGTTCAGACCGTATAAAGAAGCGACCAAGCTGACCAAAACTGTGAAAGTCAACAAATAAACCCCTGCTGCAAGGCAACTTATAAAGGAGGAACCGTTCTATGTTGGCATGGATTATGGATAATTTGGCAACCATCATCGTTTGTGCGGTACTGATCGCGATCGTTGCGGCGATCGTCATCAGCATGGTGCGCAACAAGAAGAAAGGGAAATCCTCCTGCTCAGGTGGATGCGCTCATTGTTCGATGAACGGAGCCTGCCATCCGAAACAGTGAACCCCCGGGGAGACGCAGGACAGGCGCTTGCGTCTCCCCTCATTTTTATTCAGGAGGTTAGCAATGGCTAACGCAACACGACTGTCTGCTTCGCACATCAAGTACCTGTTGCTGCTGCAAAAGCTGGACAACCACGGCAAGGGTGTACGCGGCAGCGATCTGGCAACGGCACTTGGCGTGACCAAGCCGAGCGTGCACACCATGCTGCGCACGCTGCAAGAGCGGGAGCTGGTGAGCCAGCCGTCCCGCTGTGCGGCGCATTTGACCCCGGCGGGCGCCGCTGTCGCGCAGCGTTACGGGGAGTATTACGCCGCCATCTGCACCATGCTCTCGCAATACAGCCCTCCGGACGGAGAGATGACCGACGCGGTGTATGCGCTGCTGTCGGAGCTGCCGGAGGAGTATTTGGACGCGCTGTGCCGCAGCATTCGGCAGCAGCACGCTACGGCTCAAGTTTAAGGAGGTACAGAATATGCCTATTGTGGAATTCAAAGATGTCAGCCGCGTGTATCAAAGCGGCGACCACGACACCAAAGCCCTCGATCACGTCAGCTTTACGCTGGACGAGGGCAAGTTTGTCGTGATTTTAGGGCCCAGCGGCGCCGGCAAAAGCACGCTGCTGAACCTGCTGGGGGGGCTGGACAGCCCGACCGACGGCAAAATCATGGTGCAGGGGCAGGACATTTCCACCCTGTCGAGCGATGATCTGGCGGCGTATCGCGCCGCCACGGTGGGATTTGTGTTCCAGTTTTACAACCTTGTCCCCACCCTGACAGTCAAGGAAAATGTCGCGCTGGTCAAAGAAATCGCGCCCGACGCGCTGTCGCCGGAGAAAATGCTGGACGAGGTGGGATTGTCCGACCATTTGAACAATTTTCCCGCCGAGCTGTCCGGCGGCGAGCAGCAGCGGGTATCCATTGCCCGCGCGCTGGCGAAAAACCCCAAAATTCTGCTGTGCGATGAGCCGACCGGCGCGCTGGATTCCGAAACCGGCGTGATGGTGTTGAAGCTGCTGCTGTCCATGGCGCGCAGCTATGGCAAAACCATCGTGATCGTCACACACAACCAAAGCATCGCCAAAATGGCGGATACCGTGATTCGGGTGAAAAACGGCAAGATCCGTTCCTGCGAACAGCAGGTCAACCCGCTGAGCGCCGACGAAGTGGAGTGGTAATATGCTGTTTCGTAAATTGTGGAGAACCATGGGCGTATACAAGGCGCAGTTTATTTCCATGATCGTGATGATCGCGCTGGGCATTGGTGTGTTCGTGGGCTTTAATATGGAGTGGGTCAGCATCGAGAAAAACACCGATGCGTTTTTGGACGATACCCACTTTGCCGATTACCGGATCGTGTCCGAAACCGGTTTTTCCAAAGAAGATGCCGACAAGATCGCGGCGATGTCCGGCGTGCAAAACGCCGCGCGGTATCTGTCGGTGCAGGCGGATGTCAAAGAGAAAAGCGGCGATATGGTCGCGCTGTCGGTGACCGAGGATGCGGATGTATCCGGGTTTATGCTGATGGACGGACAAGCCTATGACGCCGCCAGCACCGACGGCATCTGGCTGTCGGACAAATACGCCGCCGCCAATGACATTGCGCTGAACGATACGCTGACGCTGGCGTATAAGAGCATCGAACTGAAAGGCAAGGTCGTCGGGCTGATCAAATCCGGCGAGCATATGATCTGCGTGCGGGACGAATCGCAGCTGATGCCCGATTTCAACAGCTACGGCTTCGCCTACATCTCTCCCGCCATGTATGAAAAAGCGACCGGCGTGGCATTTTATCCGCAGATCAACGCGCTGTCCGATTTGGACAAAAAATCGTTCACCGATGCGGTGGACGATACGCTGGGCACCACCCGCATGATTTTGACCAAGGACGAAAACATCTCCTACGCCGGTCCGCAAGGCGAAGCGGAAGAGGGCCAGACGATGGGCACCATTTTGCCGGTGCTGTTTTTGCTGATCGCGGTGCTGACCATGGTGACCACCATGCACCGGCTGACCGCCAAGGAGAAAACGCAGATCGGTACGCTGAAAGCGCTGGGCTTCACCGATAAACGCATTTTGCGGCACTACACCTCGTATGCGTTCATGATTGGTGTGATCGGCACCGTGATCGGTATCGCGCTGGGCTACGGCATCGGCTGGATGGTGTTGAACCCCCACGGGATGATGGCGACCTATATCGATATTCCGGAATGGAAGCTGTATCTGCCGTGGTTCTGCATCGTGGTGATGCTGGGCATTTTGGTGCTGCTGACGCTGATCGGCTTTTTGTCGGTGCGGCAGATGCTGAAGGGCACCGCCGCCGACGCACTGCGGCCGTATGCACCGAAAAAAATTAAAAAGCTGTTGCTGGAACGCACCGCGTTGTGGGAAAAGCTGGGCTTCGGCACCCGTTGGAATCTGCGCGACAGTATGCGCCACAAATCCCGTACGCTGATGAGTCTGATCGGTGTGTTCGGCTGCTGCGTGATCGTGGTGGCATCGCTGGGTATGGGCGACACGATGAACGCGTTTTTGGATCTGTACTATAACGATGCGCTGCATTACAGCGCGCGCATCAATCTGACCGAGCAAGCCACCGCCGCACAGGCACAGGAATTGATCGACCAATACGATGGCGACAGCAGCGCTTCGGTCAGTGTGCAGCTCGGCGACAAGGCGGTGGCGCTGGATGTGTACGACACGCCGAACGATCTGGTGCGGTTCCCGGATGAGGACGACCAGTTCATCACGCTGCGCGACGATGGCGCGTACCTCTGCGTGCGGTTGTCGGATGAGTTTGGGCTGGAGGCAGGCGACACCTTCACGGTCAGCCCCTACGGTTCGGACGATACCTACACTCTGCGGGTGGCGGGGATCGTGCGGTCGATGTCCGAAAACATCGTCATCTCCCCCGCCTACGCCAAAACGCTGAAGCTGCCCTACACGGTCAACACCATCTACACCAAGGCCGACAAAGCGAATGTGGCGGCGAGCGACATCATCTCAGGCGTTCAGTCCAAGCAGTCGATCGTGGATTCGTTTGACAGCTTTTTGGAGATGATGAACATGATGATCGTGATTTTGATCGTGGCGGCCATTGTGTTGGGCATTGTGGTGCTGTACAATCTGGGCGTGATGAGCTACACCGAGCGGTATCGCGAAATGGCGACCCTCAAAGTAGTCGGGTTCAAGGACAAAAAGATCGGCGCGCTGCTGACCGGACAAAACATGGGCGCTTCGCTGATCGGCGTGATCATCGGCATCCCGCTGGGCGCGGCGGTGCTGGATTATCTGCTGAAAGCGCTGGCATCGGAATACGAAATGAAAATGGTGATCCAGCCTTCGACCTATCTGCTCAGCCTTTTGCTGACGGTGGGTATGGCGCTGCTGGTCAGCCTGATGGTAGCGCGCAAGAACCGCCATATCGACATGGTGGAAGCGCTGAAGGGCGCGGAATAAGCCGTGAACGAGGCAATTCACGCAGGACGGTGCGACACCGCGGTGCACGAAGTATTTCCCGGTATACAGCTTTGCTATGTCAACGCGCACGCACCGGGCAGCGCCGCGGGGACACCGTCCTCTCCCGATGTGCTGGAAATCCACCATTGCCGCGAGGGGCGCATGGAATGCCGGCTGGGCGACGAGGCGTGTTATATCGCGCCCGGCGACCTGCTGATCGCTCGTGCCGCCACGCTGGGGCGCGAGCGGCGGTTCCCGCTGCAGCATTACCACGGCGCGATCGTGCGTATTGATATGCGCCGCGCGCCGCGGTGTCTGTCCTGCTTTTTGCAGGATGTGACCGTGCAGCCGGAGGCGCTGGCGCAGCGGTTGTGCGGCCACGGCGGCTGCTTTATCGCGCGTTCCGATCCCGCGGTGGCGCATTTGTTTGCCGAGCTGTACGCGGTGCCGCCCGCCATCCAAAAGGGCTATTACAAAGTGAAAATTTTGGAGCTGCTGCTGTTTTTGAGTGTGCTGGATACCGAGCAGGACGAATTTGCGCGCCACGCGCTCCCCTCGTCACAGGCGGCGCTGGCAAATAAGGTCAGCCGTTATCTGATGGCGCACCGGGACGAACGCATCCCGCTGGAAGCGCTGTCCGCCCGCTTTGCGGTGTCCGGCACACTGATCAAAAGCGCGTTTCGGGCGGTGTATGGCGTGCCGCTGTACGCGTATATCCGCACCCAAAAGATGGAATCCGCCGCCTATATGCTGGAGCACACCGACAAATCGGTGCTGCAGATCGCGGGCGAGCACGGATACGACAACGGCAGCAAATTTGCCAGCGCCTTTCGGCAGGTCAAGGGCATGACCCCCAGCGCCTACCGGGCGGCGCACCGATGCGAACCAAATTCATAAAGGCGTGTCCAAACGGAGCCGTTCTCCGCCCGTTCAGAGTGGAGGCGGCGCCGTTTGGCATGGTACACTATCCCCCGTCGAAAGGAATTTCGACCATTATTTTTCACTTGCGGTTAGCGTATGCTAACCGCAAAAAGGAGACACAATATGAGTGTGGTGATCGTCGGCGGCAATGAATGTATGGTCCGCCAGTACAAAGACCTGTGCCGTGCGTACAAATGCAAGGCCAAAGTTTATCCGAAAATGTCGGGCGGGCTGAAAGACATCGGTTCGCCGGATCTGCTGGTGTTGTTCACCAACACCGTATCACACAAAATGGTGCGCTGTGCGCTGAACGAGACCAAGGGTCAGTCGGTGCGCATCGCCCGCTGCCACACCAGTTCGATGAGTGCGCTGAAAAGCATTTTGGAGGAGCACGTCGCCTGCGTGTGATCGAGGAGGAACGCTCATGTCGGAAGAATTGCTGGTACGGCACTGTTCGCCCACACTCGCCGGAATGAAAACGGGCAACCTGTTCGGGTGCCCGTTTGCCACCGCCCGCGAAATGACACAGGATGTGCGCCGGCTTAACAGTGTGCTGGTGAAAAAGGGGCTGCGGGTGCTGCCGCTGCAGTATCAGAATGGGCGGGCGCTGCTGTATGTGTATCGCCCCGCGCAGCTTTCGCGCGATTTGCAGCAAGCCACCGCCTGCCGCTTGCTGCGGGAACGCGGCTACGATGCCGCCGCACCGGAGCATTGCATCACCCGGCTGATGCAGCGGCTGCGCACCAGCGAGGAATTTCCGCACGAGATCGGGCTGTTTTTGGGATACCCGCCGGAGGATGTTTGCGGCTTTATCGAAAACAAGGCGGGCGGATGCAAATGCACCGGTTGCTGGAAGGTATACGGCGATGCCGACGCGGCACAAAAGCTGTTTGCCAAATACAAAAAATGCACCGATGTGTATTGCGCGCTGTATGCGCAGGGACGATCCATCGAACGGCTCACGGTAACCGTTTGATTGACCATTTTATCTTATGGAAAGGTTGGATACATATGAGCAAAGTAGCAGTAGTCTATTGGAGCGGCACCGGTAACACCGAAGCCATGGCGACGGCGGTAGCACAGGGTGCCAAAGACAAAGGTGCCGACGCGGTGCTGTTGACCGCGGTGGAATTTGACGCCGCCATGATGGATACATTCGACGCGGTGGCGTTCGGTTGCCCCTCGATGGGGTCGGAGCAGCTGGAGGATACCGAATTTGAGCCGATGTTCACCGCCTGTGAAGCGAAGCTGAGCGGCAAAAAGATCGCGCTGTTCGGCTCCTATGGCTGGGGCGACGGCGAATGGATGCGGACATGGGAGGAAACCTGCCGCGCCGACGGAGCGGTGCTGGTGTGCGATCCGGTGATCTGCAACGATGCGCCGGACGACGATGCGCTGGCGGCCTGCAAAGCGTTGGGCGCGGCGCTGGCATAAAACTTTTGCCGATGGGTTGACTTCGCTTACACGAAGTGGTATAGTGGGGCTGTGGTTAGCAAACGCTAACCACAGCCCCACTTGTCGCCTGCTTTGGCGGGCGCGGGGCAACCAAACCAAAGGAAGTGCTGTTTTTATGGTCAAGATCACATTAACGATTGACGGAATGTCCTGCGGAATGTGCGAATCGCATGTCAACGATACCATTCGCCGGCAGTTTGCGGTGAAAAAGGTGTCCTCCTCGCACAGCAAGGGGCTCACCGAAATTGTCGCAGATCAACCGCTGGACGAGGCTGCTGTCAAAAAAGCCATCAGCGATACCGGCTACACGGTGGTTTCGATGCAGACCCAGCCGTACGAGAAAAAGAGCTTTTCGCTGTTCCACAAAAAATAAAGCTACCCTTTCGGCGGATGCACCCGCGCGACCCAGTCGCCGTACGCCGCCCATTCACTGGCGCGGCGGCGCAGCTCGTCGGCAGTATGCAGATAGGCTCCTTGCCGGTGCATCTCCAGCTGCTGTTCCACCGGCAGCGACAGCAAAAACTGCCGTGCGCTGCTGCTGGCGCGGATCATTTGCTGCAAATTTTCATAGCACATAAGCTCCCCTCCCCCGGTTAGTATGCGCGCCGCCCGAGGCGCTATCCCTTCCCACACAAAAGCCCGCTGCGGACATCTGTTCCACAGCGGGCTTTTGCAAATATTTTGCTTGACGATGGCTGGCATCCTGCGTATAATAAATCATCCATCCCGCCGAAAAAGGGCGGGGATAACGCATCACACACCCGCCCGCCGACCGCTGTGCGGCACCGGTTGGCAGGCGCATAAAGCAGAAAAGAGGAGGAGAACCCATGGACAACAAAAGCAGCATCACCGCGCTGATGAGCGCCTTTGGGCGGGCGTTCCACGCCGAAAACGAGGCACACCCGGTTTTCGAGGATCGGCTTGCGCGACAGCTGATGACCGACGAGGAATACCACGCGGTGCAGGGATACATTCTGGAGGGCGCGTCATTTTTCGAACCGGAGCTGGATCCAAGTCAGCACACCCCGCAGGAGATGGTGCGGCGGCTGGTGAACGAACACATCGCGCCGTCGCCTTTGTGTCGGGCGGCGTACACCGAACAGGCGCTGGCGACCGCCGCGCGCACCGGCACCACGCAATATGTCCTGTTGGGTGCCGGGTTGGACACCTTCGCTTTTCGAAAGACGGCGTTCGTGCAGCCCCACCGCGTTTTTGAGGTGGATCACCCGCTGACCCAAGCGGATAAGCAGAAGCGAATCGCACGCGCCGGTTGGACGATGCCTGCCAACCTGACTTTTGTTCCTGTGGATTTTACAAAAGACGACTTGGCGGAAAAGCTGACCAATAGCGGGTTTGACAAAACCGCCAAAACCTTTTTCTCGTGGCTGGGCGTGACCTATTACCTGCCGGAAGAAGCGATCGACCGCACGCTGGGCGACATCGCCGGTCTTTGCGCCGAGGGCAGCACGCTGGTGTTCGATTATCCCGACGAGGCGTTTTTTGACGCAACCGAGCGGCGGGTGCAAAACACGATCATGATGGCGCAGGCGGGCGGCGAGCCGATGTGCTGCTCGTTTTCCTATCCCCGGCTGGAAAAACTGCTTGCGGAACACGGGTTTTTAATTTACGAATGGATGACCCCCGCGGATATTCAGCGGAACATTATCGATAAAGCCGGCGCAGACATGACCGCCTTTGAGCATGTTTGCTACTGTCTGGCGGTAAAAAAAGGATAACCAATACACAAACAGCCTCCGGCAGGATCGAACACGATCCCACCGGAGGCTGTTTTTATCTGTGTTTTCTTATCATGCGTTTATGCCATGGTCGCCAGCATCTCCGCCGTAACTTCATATTGCAGCGGCTGATCCTGCAAAAAGCGATCCAGCTCCTGCGCCATATACAAGCCCATACGAGCATTTTCGTTGTTCATGCTGCCCGCGATATGGGGCGACAAAAACACATTCGGCATGGTGAAGAAAGGATGCCCCGCTTCCACCGGTTCCGGCTCGGTCACATCCAGCAGCGCGGTGCGATCCGGCTGCTCGGTGAGCGCCCGCACCAGATCCGCTTCCACCACCTGCGCACCGCGACCGGTGTTGATAAAGGTGGCGTTGGGTTTCATCCGCGCAAACAGGTCATAATTCAGCATTCCCTTGGTTTGGGCGTTGTTCGCCAGATGGTTGGAGATAACCTGGCACTGTTCAAACAGAGTCGGCAGATCGCACAGCGTTACCCCCAGCTCCTCCGCCTTTTCGGGCGGCAGGAACGGGTCGAACACCATCACCGGCAAAGCGTACGCCCGCAGCAGCTTGATGACCAGCTTGCCGATCATTCCCGCGCCGATGATGCCCACCGGCACATGGTAATTGCCATGGCTGCGGTTGGAATGGGCGCGGCCGGGATCGTGTTCCCCGCGGCTGTACTGCGCGGTGGCTTGGAAATAGCCTTTGCCCGCCAGCACAATTTGGGCTGCGGTGAATTCCGCCACCGGCACCGCGTTGGCAGCCGCCGCGCTGAACACCCGCACGCCGCGTTCAAAGCAGGAACGCGCAAAGAACTGTACGCTTCCCGCACCGTAAAACACTGCTTTCAGCCGCGGAAAATAGGTTGCCAGCTCCTCCGCCGTGAACGGATGCATTCCCCAAGTGGAGAACAGCACCTCCACCTGAGCGCAATCCTCGCGGCGCTCTTTCCACGCGTCCTGCTGGTATAAGCCGTCCAAAAAGTGCAGCCGTTCGTTCAGCATCTTCTGGGTTTCGGCATCGTACACCTGATCGATCAGCCCTTTGCCGGCTTTGCTCAAAAACATGGCGTTCAGCATACGCTCTCCCCCTTTGTCCAGCGGCGCAGCGTTTCGGCATCCTCCAAAAAGCGCGCGGGACTGTCGTCTTTCACAAATTCAATGATGGCGTGCTGGCGCTGCGGATCCAGCTCCAGCGCTTGCAGATAGGCGCGCCAATCGGCATCGCCCTGCGCCAGCGGGTGGCGTTCGTTCCCCTTTGTCCAGCAGAACACGTGCACATTCGCCAGATACGGCCGCATGGCAGCGGCTTCGCGGCAGTTGTCCGCCGCGGTAATGTCCGGATTCGGCTGCCAATAGGTTTTGACATATGGGCTGTTGATGCGCTGCATCAGCTTTTGGGCGCTTTCGGCGTTTTGGGTCAGCGTGCCGCGATGATATTCGGTCGCCACGGTCAGCCCGTGCTGTCCTGCCATCTCACCGATGATACGCAGCGCCTCGGCGTTGCGGTCATAATAGGCTTCGTCTGCCCGGTCGGGCTCGCGGCCGCCCGGCCACACCCGGATCACCGGCGCAGACAGCGCCAGCGCGCTTTGCAGCACCGGCTTAAAATCCTCGGCGATATGCTCGGGACCGTCCACATGGAGGTAGGAGCCATAGGACAGCACCTGCAGTCCCGCTTGTCGGGTGCGGTCGCCCACCTCGCGCGCGAGCGCTTCCTCGCCCGGCTTCACATGAACATCGCCGCCCCATTCGATGCCGTCCAGCCCGCTTTGCTGCACCAGCTCCACGATCTGCTCAACGGTCAGCTGCCGAAAGGTAATGGATGTAAGTCCTGTCATGGATCGTCCCTCCGTTTTCTTTATTGATAAGAATGAATTTAGCCCAGCTTCGCGATCTGCCCCGTCGCGTATTGCAGAATTTGCAGCGCATCGCTCGCAGTCACCGCTTTGTCGGCGTTCACATCCGCCGCCAGCGTTTGCGCTTCGGTCAGGGTGATCTTTTCGCTCGCTGCTTGCAGCGTCATCAGCGCATCAGTGATGTTGACCACGCCGTTCTCGTCCACATCGCCCAAGGTGTACACCGGCGGCTGCGGGTCGATCGCTTTATCCGCCAGCAAACGGACGTTGCGCACACTGAAGGTGACGCCGCTGTTATCCGACCATGTGATGCCGTCCGCGTCGGTCCCCAACGCGCCGGTATCGTTATACAGGAACATATAGAAGGATTGCACGCTGCCTTTGGCAAGCAGCTCGGCGGGCAGCTCCTGCCGGACGGTGATCCAGCTTTCCACCCGCGGCAGCACATCCTGGGTGCCTTGGATCCGGTTGCGCACCACGGTACGCGCCGCGGTTTTGCTTTCGCCCATCTCGAACTGACCGTTTTTCACCTGTTTCAGCCAGTTGCCGTTGCTGGGTGCCGGGTCGGTATGGGTGGTATCCACCCGAATGTCGAACTGGACATACACGGTGTCGTAGCCCACCGTGCTGATCGGCTCGTCCGCTTTGATGTCCACCTTCATATGGTGCCCCTCGTTGGACTTGGTTACCCCTTCGGACAATGTGCCGAGCACCACTTTGGCGTCCTCATCCATCACCAGCAGCTCGTCCGCTTTGCGGATCGCCGCCAGCATCTCTTTGACTTCGCTTTCAGCCGCCGCTTCGTTGCGATACACCGCCCAGCCTTGTTCAAACAGCAGATTGTACGCCGCCGCCGATTCCAGCGTGTACGCGGTCAGATCGGTGCGCTGGTCACGCAGCAGCTGTTTCAATGCGATTTTGTCCGGCGAATCCGGCACGCGGTTTTCCGAATCCAGAATCTTGATGTCGGTAAAGGCAAAGGTGATGTCCTGGTCATAGTTGTTGACGCTGTCCACATACATCCTAAAGGAGCGCACATTGCTCCAATCCATCGCGTTGTTCGTTTTGTTCAGCGCCGACAGCGGAATGTACAGCACATTCTCGCCCTCGTGCAGTTGCAGCGAATCCACCGTGCAATAGGCGCTGTTTTCCTTGCCGTTGGTGTCCGGCGAGCGCAGATAGATGCGCCCGGACGAGAACATGCCGCTGCGCGCCTGCTCGGCGGTGATGTTCACGGTGAAGAACAGGTAAATGTTGTTCAGGTTGCGTTCGGACAGATCCAGCGCGTTGTCGAGCGATGTCCACGGTGTGCCAAAGGTCTTTTTGTGCACCGTTACCACGGGGTCAGCCAGCTTCACGGTCGCCATGGTCAAGCCGAGATCCCGGAACGCCAGCGATTCGCGCGCCGCGGTCAATCCGTCGATGGTAGCGGTGACCATATCATCGGTCGCATACGGCAGCACCAGCAGCTTTTTCGCTTTGTGCAGCGCTTGGTGATACGCCGCCAGCGTGTCATCGGTATACAGATTTTCCTGCACCGGTTGAGCAATCGCCTGTTTCAGCGCCGTCATATCCGGATAGGTCGGGGTGGCCAGCGCAAAATCCTTATCCACAAAAGCGATTTCCGCCACTTCCACACCGGCGTTCTGCGACAGAGTGCGGCATTGCAGCTTCCAATACCGTCCCGATACCTGCAGCGGTATCTGCTCGGTGCCACCCTTGCCGGTGTCGGTGGTGTAGGCGGTCGTCCAGCTTTCGCCGTCATCCGATACCAGTACATCATAGCCGGTCGCGTACACATTGCCCCACCGGATGTTCAGCGTGGCGAGATCCATAGATTCCTGCATATCGTCGGTGATCCAGCTGTCCGCTGCCGACGCAGCTTTCCAGAAGGTGTCCTCGCGGCCGTCGAACGCCAGCCCCAAAGCGGAACCGTCCTGCGAAGCGCCGCTTTGGATCAGGGTGCTATCGCCTGCCGCCAGCGTCATGCTCTGGCCGGCATACGGCGTTTCACCGGACACAAACACCGTGCGGGTCGCCGTGCCGTTGATATTCAGCCGCACGATGCGCTTTTCGGCGGGTTTCATATTCGACACCGCCAGCGTCACCACCGGCACAGCACCGGATTCGTCGATGATCAGCGAGCAAGCGCCGTCCACCGTCACGGTTTTGCCGGCAGCGTATTCCAGCGAACCGGCTTCGTAGAAGTTGACCTGGGTCTGTTTAAGTCCCTCGTGCCGCACCGCCTGCACTGTTTTGGTGTTCGCCACAATAGTGATAGGGTTGTCGGCACTGTACGCTTTCACCTGCTGTTGGGTAGCGTTTGGCAGCACGATATAGGCATAGGATTTGTCTTTGGGTGCCACACCCTGGTCGATCCACAGCGAGAAGGTATCGGCCGACGCGCTGCCTTCCGGCCACAGGCTCGGATATTTACCGGTCTGATCCTGACGCGACACCTTGACCGCCGTCTGCTCCGGGAAGATGTAGCCGATTTTGTTGTTGTAAACCCAATCGGCGTTATAGCTCGCTTCGGCGGTATTGTCCGCAACCGTGGTGCCGTTGACGGCGGCATCCGCTGCTTTGGTCTGGTTGATGGTGGTGTGGATCGTGGCCTTGTGGTTGGAGTGGATGTCCGTGCCCAGCGCCACATATTCATCGTCAAAGAAGAAGTAGCTCAGCTTGCCGCCGGTGGTGGCACCGCTGTAATCGTTGCCCGCTTTGGGGCGGATGTCGGTTTTTTCATAGGTATACGCGAAGGCACCGTACTGGCCGTTGGATACACTGATGGTATCGTCGTTGGCGTTGTCGAAATCGTTGTAGCGATCCGAAAAATAATACGGCGCGGTGGTGCCGGGCAGATGCCGCCAATCGTAAGCGGACAGCACGCTGCTGTATTCGTCGCCGTCCACCGCCACGGTGGTCATACCGGCGGTGGTCCAGAACACAAGGCAGCCCAGCTCTTCGTCCGGCCAGGTCGAGCGCCACTCGCTGCTCTTCATAATCGCCGTATCGCCGCGCACATTCACGCCGTAGCCGGCGCGCATATGGCTCATATACGACGATGTCCACATATCTTTGTTGCCGGACAAGCCGTTGTCTGCCCGCTTGCCGTTCAGGTTATCCAGCAGTATCTGGTATTCCGCCGCGCGCGCGGGATCACTTTCGATCATCCGCTGCAGCGGCACCGCATAGTTCTGGCGCGCCCAGTTCTGGTTAAACGGCTGGTACAGGGTGCCCATTTCCAGCAAATCGCCGCGAATCATCCAGCGGTTGCCATCCAGAATGTAATCCGCCATCAGATCCAGCACCTTTTGCGGCAGCGCAAACGAGGTGCCGCGCAGGAAATAGATCCACAGCGACAGATCCTGGATCAGCGACTTGCCGTAGCCGTTGGAATACATCAGATTGCCGTGGGCGTGGAAGCTGTTGTCCACCATCAGCGCCTCATCGCTGAGCACATCGCTGCGTCCCAGATTGGCGCACAGGCACTGGTCCACCACCTTGCGGAACATGGCGGGATCGTTTTCCAGCAACGCCCGATGCAGCGCGTTTTGGGTCTGCCACAGGGCGTTTTGTCCGGTGCCGGTGGAACCAAACCGCTCCAGCTTGCGGCAGATCATGGACAGGTTGTCGGCGGTCAGCTCTTTTTCCAGCAAATTGCCGATCTTATAGATATACTGTCCGATGCCGAAGCCGTTTTCCCACCAGTTCGAGCACCACGGCCCCTCATAGTCCGCCTGGTTCGGGTTGGCATCGCGGATGCTGCGCCAATGCTCCAAGCCCTTTTGGACGGCATTCAGCATCGCGGCATCGTGATAATGCGCCCCCTCCGGGTCGCTATACGCCATACTCATCGCGAGCATACGCGCCAGCGCGATCTTGGGCTGCCATATCAAGCCGTTGGCGGTATGCGTTTGGTCGTAATAATCGATATCCGCCCACGAACCATCCGCACGGACGGTGTCAAGATAGGCTTCTGCCTGCGTTTCGTCGCCATAGCGTTTATCCATGCTCAAGGTCAGGAAATACGCGGCAAACCGGGATTTGATAAGCGCCATGTCCTGAAGCTGCGTGTCGCTGTCGTCAGCGGAAACCGGCAGCACGCTCAGCATGGTCATCAGCATCGCGAGCACCGACAGCATCGACAACAATCGTTTGGGCATTGCTCTCATGGGTACACACTCCTTTAACTGCAATCTTTATCATCCCCGCCGTGGGGTCAGTTCCGATGAAGAGAGGCGGTGCGTTCGCGGTAATCCTGCCACACCCGCTCAAACCAGTCGTCCTCCTGCGGGAGCGGCCGCACCGGCTGCCAGTGGGTGGTAAAGCCCTCCGGTGTGCGGGCAGTAACCGCCACGGTTTGGCGGAATGCCGGATTCTCCGGTCGATACGCCCATTCCGGCAGCCCCGCCACCGGCGTACCGTCCGACGATACCACCAGTGCCGAGCCACGGCTGCCGGCTTGTTGCGCCGATGTCTGCATGGCGGACACCACGGCATGGGCGGTGATGACCATGTCCCGCGTTTTTTCCAGCGTGACCAGCCCGGCAGTATCCTCCGCACGGGTGACACGGTAAAAGTCTTGTTCCAGCGCCGAAAGCTGCTGCGCCAGCTGTTCCAGATCGCCCGCACTACGCAGCGGCGCAGCGTGGTCGCTCATGGCTTTTTGCAGCCACAGCCAGCACTCCGATGCTGGGCGCGCGTCCGGCGCGGCGGACGCCCAATCGGCTTTCAGCTGCTCCACCGCCTGCTCCGCCAAAGCGGCAAAAGCAGCATCCGCCTCCGGTTCCGCACACGGATGACACGCGATATGCTCTGCCGCGCGCATCGCCCCCACTTGGGTCGCGTTCAGCGCCGAGCCGCCGGGGCGGCATACGCCGAAGGTTCCGGCGACCTCCCCCACCGCGTACAATCCCTGCACCGTCGTTTGCCAATCGCTGTCCACCGCCAGCCCGCCGTTGTGGTGCTGGGCGCAAACCGCGACTTCCAGCGGCTCATTATACAGGTCGATCCCGTGCGCCGCATACAGCTCGATCGCGGGCGGGTTCATGCGCTGCAGCCGCCCGATCGGCGTAGGCAGCAGTGCGTCCGAATTTTTGAGATAAGTATACGCTTCGGTGGATAGGGTGTCAAACTGCTGTTGCTCCAACCCGGTGGGTTCGCGGCGGAAATCCATAAACACCCGCCGCCCCAGCACCCGCGTTTCGCGGTAAATGATCAGATCCAACAGCGATGAGCCATCCACCTTGGCGGCATCGAATGGCCATTGGTAGCCTTTCAGAAACACCCGATTCAGCACATCCTGCGGGGTGTCAAAATAATCCAGCAAAAACTCGCGTTCGTTGCCCTTCGCATCCACCGAAATGTACCGCGGCAGCACCTGTTGATAGGTACCGGATACATTCCAGCGGAATTTGGTGGAGGCGAGCCCATACTGCCATTCCTGCAAATTCGCGCCCTGTGCGCCGATGGCGAGCGCCAGTCCGGTCATACCCGACTGGCTTTCGGGATACACCGACGCGTGGTACAGCCCCGCGGGACCGCCGGTCGCCAAAATCACCCGATGGCACCGGATCAGCGACAGCCCGTGGCTGTCCTCTCCCACGCGGGTGGCATCCAGCCCCAGCACCCCTTGCACCGCGCCGTCGCGTTCCAGCAAGCGGATCGCTGTCCAATGCTCCAACGTGGGGATCGGCTTGCTGCGCACCGATTTTTCCAGTGCCTCGGTCATATAGCGGGAGGTCAGCGGACCCGCCGAAGTGGCGCGCCGCCGCGGGTCGTGGTCGGTCTTGTACCCGGCGTATTCGCCATAGCGCGTGGTCGGAAACGGCACGCCCAAGTTGACCAGCTTCATAAAGCCGCGCACCGAACCGGCGGCCTCCGCCAGCGCGGTGTCACCGTTGACCGCGCCACCCGCAAACAGGGTGCGCGCCATTTCGGCGACCGAATCCGTCTCGTCCCCCGACAACGACAGCTTGTAATACGTCTGCTTGTCACTGCCGGTATTGCGCGAGGTGCCGCGATGCCAGCCCTCGGTCACCAGCAACAGATCGCGGCATCCCAGATCATACAGCGAATCGGCGGCATTCAGTCCGGCACAGCCGGAACCGATCACCACCGTATCCACCGTTGTAACAGGCAGCTCCCAGCCGCCCAGCATTTGTTTTTTCTGCTCCATTTACAGCCTCCGGATATGGAACCCGCCGTCGGCGTTCAGCACCTGACCGGTGGAAAAATCCAACAGCCCGCTGGCCGCCGCCAACACGCAGTTGGCAACATCCTCCGGCTGACCAAACCGCCGAATGGGGGTCACGCCCTCATCGATCAGCTTCTGATATTTTTCGGTCACGGTTTTGGTCATATCGGTCATGATAATACCGGGGCGCACCTCAAACACGCCGATGCCGTATTCCGCCAGTTTATCCGCGAACAACTCGGTCACCATCGAAATGCCGGCTTTGGAGATGCAATACTCGCCGCGGTTAGTGGACGAGGTGTACGCCGACATGGACGAAATGTTGACAATGCGCGGTGTATACTCCGGCAGCGACTGCTCCTGCAGCGCAATCATCGCGTTGGCGACCGTTTGGCACATAAAGAAGGTGCCGCGCAAATTGATCCGCATCAAGCGGTCAAAGCTCTCTTCGGTGGTTTGCAGAATATCCAGCCGCACCGTGGGCGCTACACCGGCGTTGTTGACATGCAGATCCAGCCGTCCGTAGCGTTCCAGCACGGTTTGCAACAGTCGCTCGCGATCTTCGCTTTGGCTGATATCGCAGCGGATATAATCCGCCTGCCAACCCTTTTGGTGCAGCTCCTCCACAAATGCGGTCATCTCCTGCTCCGGCCGCACATCCGAAAACACGGTCAGATAGCCGTTTTCGCATAGCTTGCACGCGGTGGCATAGCCGATGCCGCGCGCCGAACCGGTCACAATTGCTACTTTTGACATGCCATTTTCTCCTTTCCCTCGCGATACAGCGGGGCATACACAGCGGCGTCCCGCACCACACAACCGGCGCGCGAGCCCATCCGCATCAATTCGGTGCATTTGCCGCAGGCAATGCAGCATTTGGACGCATCCAGCGCCCCTTTATGTAAAATATCCGATGCAAAAGTGGGATAAGCGAACGCTTCACGCCCGAATCCCGCCATCGCCACGCCTTTTTGCGCGAGCATACCGGCGGCGAACTGCGGCGACCATTGGCGCAGATAGGACAAGCCGGAGGCGATCACCGACAGATTCGGGAACGCCGACGCGACGGTGCCGATGCAATCCGCCATACGCGCCACACCCACCAGCGGGTCTTCGGGCGGCGCATACGGGCCCTGATCGAACGGGCGGTTGACATGCGGGTTGACATAGGGGTTGCCGATCGTGAAATCGATCAGCGACAGTCCCCGCTGCTCATGCAGCATCCGCACCAGCTGCTCCGGCTCGGTCATATCCGGCGTCAGGCTGCCGTCAGGAGCCATACCGAAACCATAGGGCGCTTCCACACCGTCATAAATATTCAAACGGCTGGTCAAAATCGTGCGGGCGGATATGGTTGCCCGCACCGCATCCACCGTACCCAGCAGCAAGCGGGTGCGGTTGTCGAAGCTACCGCCGTACCGCCCCGGGCGGGTAAAGGCGGACAGACTCTCGCTGAACAGATAGCGGTGGCACGCCTTGATATCCACGCCGTCGAACCCCGCCTGCTCCGCCAGCCGCGCCGACGCGGCGTACGCCTCCGGCAGCGCATCCAGCTCCTCATCCGACATCAGGCACGCGTCATCCAGTGGCGCCGACGCTTCGTACGGCGGGCAGTGGTACATCACCCGCGGCGCAGGCTTTCCGGTGGGCTTGGAATAGCGACCCGAATGGGTCAGCTGCACGATCATCACCGGTTCAAAACCGTTTTTCGCCAAGCAGCGCTGTTTCACCTGCTCCACCAACGCTTTGAACGCATCCACATTTTGCGGTGTCAGCATCAGCTGGCGCGGGTTGGCGCGCGCATCCGGCAACACCGCCGTCGCCTCGCCCCAGATCAGTCCCGCGCCGCTTTCGGCAAAGCGGTGATACCGCCGCACCGTCAGCTCATCCGGCGAACCATCCGCTTTGCCGTCACAGCCCTCCATCGGTTGGATCGCCAGTCGGTTGGCGGAGGTGTGCGCGCCGATGGTCAGCGGCTGCGCCAACGCAGAGAGATCCTCCTCCAGCGGGATGGTCACGCCCAGCGCCGCCGCGGCGCGCTGCACATCCTCCAAATGGGGATATTGAAAAGCCATGTCGGCATCATCCTTTCGTGTTGTTCTGTCGACAGTATACCATGAATGTTCGCTGTAAATTGCGTTGATTTTGCGCAAAAATATGTACGATTTGCGATGTTGCTCTGCCCCCCGTATACGCAAACAGGCGGAGGGCACCACGTGCTCTCCGCCTGTGTCTTGTGTATGGTTAGAAGTTTCCATTTCGCGCTGCAAAAGCGGCGCTATTTGGATGAAGGATTAGTTTCCGACAAAACCGCTGTCGGTATCGCCGTCCATGCCATCTTTGTCAGCGCCGGCATCGCCGTCGCCCATGCCGCCACTAACCGTCAGAATATCTTCGAATCGAAATTTCTCAATTTCCATCATCGGTGCTTCGTACATTTTGCTCATTCAATCGCCCCCTTGGTAATGGTCACGCCATCCGCCGCCGTCTTGAACTGATACACAGCGGTACTCCACAGGATCTGCTGCTCACCCGCCGCGTTTTCAACCACGGCATAGGCGCGCGCATAACGGGTTTTGCCGACCCCTACATTCAGCAGATGGGTCATATACTGTTCCCCTGCTTTTGTTTTGGACGATACAACCTGTACATATTTGCTGGCATCCACCGCGTCTGCGTTTTCCGCCAGCGCTTTCATCACCGTTGCCGATCCGGTGTAATACGCACCATAAGATTTCACGGTGTATCCGCTCGGGATAGATGTTTGAGCAATCACGGACAACGTGCTCTGACCCTCGCTATCTACCGCATAGGTAGCCTGCTGCAGCACCACTTCCGGCGTATAGCTGCCCGCACCTTCAAATACGGCTTTAATCGTGTTTTGGCCGCTGACATAGAAGGTGTAGGTGTTCGAGTTAAAACCAACTTTGGCACCATCCAGCTCCCAATAAGCAACGGTTTGGTCCGAATCCGCCGACACAATCACGCGCTGGTCAAAAGAAAGCGGAGTGTCCGCGGTCACAGGTGTATCGTCACCCGCAACGGCCGTGGCGTTTTCAACAGTAACCGTGTACTTTTTCTCCGTCGGAGAGGTCACATACACCGCGGTCAACGACATTGCCGTGTCGTTGGAAAGATTCGTTTCCCAAAGCGACTCCACATCCTGTGTATCGTCGCCCCAAGATTCAAACGAATATCCACCCAGCGCAGGCGCTTTGGTGGTATTCAAAACCTCGCGGAGTTCGCCAATGGAATACGCGTTTTTGGTCGCCAACAAAATGTTGGATTTTCCATAGAACTTCACCACAACGCCTAACATCGGCAGTCCATCCGTCCCCTGTTTCCATGTGGAAAGGGTGATGTTGTTCGCAGAAAGGACAGCCGAAACCGCCTCCTGCTGGTCACCAAAGGAGGCCTTGCTGTCGTTCAAAGAAGAAACAAAATCAGCGGATTTCATCTCGTCCAAAGATTTTTTGACAGCACCGGCTGTGTTATCGTTCGCTGTCGTGTAGCCATTGCTCATATACAAAACATGATCTGCTCCTTGCTCCACAACAACTTTTTGATCCACCGTATAACAGTTGTACACATACCCGGTAACATTTTTATTCCGAATAGTCCCCACAACACCACCTTTTGTTCCGGTGGCGGTGATAGCAGAATGATTGCTGCAATTTAGAGTGTAAAAATGAACCGCTTGAGCATTCATTTTCTGTACACGTCCAGCGATGCCACCGGTATAATTTTTACCGGTAATGGCAGCCAAATTTTGGCAGTTACTAATCACAACAGAAAATTCAACAACTTTATCTGATTCAACAGCACCAATAATACCACCGGTGGTGTTACCCGCATCAATCTTACCGTTATTTGTGCAACCATCAATTACAGATGTGCCGCCAGCACTCAGGCTGGTAGCCTGCGCCACAATACCGCCGGTATAGTCTTTATTTTTTGCTCCCGTGGCACTAAGAGTCGCATTATTCACGCATCCACGCACGCTGGCTCCCTCAGCCATTCGTGCCACAATGCCGCCAAGAAAAACATTGTCATCATTGGTGGCAATCACTTCTGAGCCGGACGAAGTACTGCAATTGGTGATCGAGCCCCCAAGGACCAATCCGGCTGCGATTCCGCCCACATACTGTTTCCCTTTAACAGTTCCATCAAAAGAGCACGCATCAATCGAGCCTTTACAGGTTTGTGCAAAAGGCGCAATCATTGTGCTTGTTTGATTATCCGACAAATCAATGGTACCGGTAATGTTAAGATTCTTCACCCGAGCTGTTTCGTTCAAATTGCCAAACAGAACCTTGTTAACACCGGTCTCCAGTTTGATCGTATAGCCTTGGCCATCCAACGTACCGTTAAACGAACCAACCAGAAAAACGGCTGTGCTCTGCGACACATCACTACTTGTAACAGTAATATCGTTTGCTAACTTGTACGAGCCGGTCTGGTTGTTGAGCGCCAACAATTGGGCAACCGTTTCGATCCAAGCAGATTCATCCACTACATCATCCGCACCGGCCGGTTCACCGGTCAGCACCGGATAACCATTGGCGCCCTTTGCCCATTTGGACATTTTCAAGGCGCCCAGCTCTTCGTCATCCTTTTTCTCAATCACAAAATTGTTCAGAGTCTGAACAAAAGCCGCCGACTGCATCTCAGCCAATGTCTTTTTCGTACCCTGTTTACCCTTTGTAGCCGTATCCAGATAGAACACATTCTGGAGTTTGTTGTTCTGGGATGTGGCACCAGCCGAAACAGTAGAATAACTGTTCACCAAAGACGAGCCCATATTTACACGAGAAACCAAGCCACCTTGTTCGTTAACAGAAGCGCTGGCAACCACATTGCCCGTGTTATAGCAGTTAGCCACGTAGGCCATACGCGTGTATTGTTTGCTTGTACCATTTAACACATTTCCGCCCGTTTCATCCAACAAGCACCGGTTGTAGGATACACCCACAATGCCGGCGACGTCCTTGTAGCCGGTGATGGTGCCCGTGTTGACACAGTTAACGATGGACGAATAGCTTTCGCCCGCAATACCCGCTATTTTCTTAGACTTCGCCTCAACACCCGTAATCGTGCCCGTGTTGACGCAGTTGCGGATAACCGATGCATCCGTTGTTCTTTCATCGCCCATTTTACCGACGATACCCGCCACATTCTTGTCGCTTTCATCGGTAGCCGTAGCGGTGATCGAAGCGTTATTCACACAGTTTTCGATAACAGCTACTTTTTCTGCCTGCCAACCAGCCGTCACCAAACCGGCGATACCGCCCATATTGGCGTTGCCCGATTGGCTGGTTTCGATAGAACCGCTGACGGTGCAATTCGAGATGGTACCCCACAGCACCTCGCCGACCAAACCGCCGACGCGCTGCTTTTCTGACTTAATATTTACATTTTCCAGCGTCAGATTTTTGATCGTACCGCCTTCCAGTTGCAGGAACATACCCGCACGATCCACCGGGCTATCGCCGGTATTGTCGATCGTCAGACCAATGATTTTGTGCCCGTTGCCGTCCAGCACGCCCCGGAACCCCTGGTTATAAGGCGACACATTGGTGGGCCAATTTTCCGTCAGTGTGATGTCCTGCGTCAGCATCACTTTCAGATCCCGCTGCTTGCTAACAGTATTGGCAAACCAAAACAAATCGGTTTCGTTTGCCAACTGGTAGACACCGTCAACCAGCTGCGGCGTGCTGTCCTCCGCGCTGACAGAAGCGAACCCGACCGGCAAACAAGTCACCAGCATGGCGCACACCATCAGCAGAGATAGCCATCGTTTTTTCATAGCGTTCTCTCCTTTTTCCATTTTGGATGAAGATCATGCTTCGTCTTTCATCCATTTAATCAATTATATAAAAAACACACAAAGTGTGTCAAGGAAGGATACCGGCAAAATACAAAAATCTGATTGGTTTTACAAACTTTTGAGGCTTCCAATGACAAATTGATTGTTTTTGCAATATGACTCGCCATTTTATCTCCATCCAAAGAAATAAAATGGCTGCTTTTGACCAGTGTAGAGCAATTAGCAACGAAAATGCCCCCGGTCGGGAGAGATCTCCCAGCCGGGGGCATTCCATAGCAACCATATCTGGCGATTATTCGCCTTCCAACGAGCCGTCTTCCTTGCCGTTATCCGGGATATTGGGGTCCGTACCGCTCATATCGCAAATATCCTCGAACACGAAACGTTCCACATCCACTTGAGGCTCTTCATATATCTTTTTCATCAGCGTCACTCTCCTTTACTCAGCAAACGGCTGAATATCCGTCGTTGCGTTTTCGCCCGTTGTTACCATCGCATACTCCGAGCTAAAGATAACAGATCCATCATTCAGCACCGCATAAGCGCGCGCTACGCGCGTTCTGCCGTCTACGATATTCAGCAGACTGATCATATACTGCTTGTTGGCAGCCGTAGAGCTGGAAACCACTTGAATGTATTGGCTGCTGCTAAGATCATCCACGCCGGTCAACGCCTCCAATCTATCGACTTTATTGCTGAAGATCACACCGTATTCTTGGACGGCTGCATCATTTGGGATCGAGGTTTGCGCGATCACGGTGAAAATCGATTTTCCGTTGTCACCGCGCTTGATGGCAGCCTGCTGCAGCACCACATCAGCCGTGATTGCTTCTGTGCTCTCGCCCTCGTACACCACGCCGATGGTGTTGTTGCCGCTGACATAGAAGGTATAGCTGGTTTTGCCAAAGCCCACTTTGGTGCCGTCCAGCAGCCAATAGGCCACCGTTTTGTCGGACACGGATACAGTCACGCCCTGGTCAAACACCAGATTTTCATAGGTTTCCAAAGCGCTTCCGTTGGATGCGACGGCAATGTCGTTGCCATGATGATCGCTATCTTTTGCCAGCGTATAAGCATCTGTGTCGTCTTTGGCATAATAGGCAGTAATCTGCTGCGTTGTGCCATACAACGCTTCATCGTCCAACTGATTGGCGAAGTTTTCCACTTCGGCATCCCATTTGTTAAACACATAGCCGTACATGGCAGGCACTTTGATAGAATAGATATAATCTGTAAACTGTTCACTGATGGGGGTTGCTCCCTTGACAAAGGTGTGGCTGTCGAAGATCACATTATATTTGCCAACAAAATTGACGGTCACCGTTTGCAGTTTCACAATGCGGATGTCTTCGTAGGTCACGGTATAAGCTTCAGCGGGTTTGTTTCCGTCTTGATCTTTAACCGTAACATATACACGCAGATTGTTCAGATTCTTCAGCGTAGCCATACGCTCCGCATCATTGGCATTCCCGTTGTTAATGACCTCAGCCATATTCAGGTTGAACAGTGCATAGCCATCAACCAAATCGTGCGCCGTCACACTGAATCCCACCTCAGTACCAGTGTCGCCACCCTGACGCACCACAAAGGCGCCGCCGACAATTTGATAAGCCGGGTTAGAAACTTTCACACCAAAGCGGATGTACATATTCGACAGGTCCTCTTTGGTAGGCTCGGACACACCGTTCAGCAAATCCAACGCCGGATCAATCAGATTGCTATTCTGCCAATCCGTGTTGGCTTCATCTTTGGTTGCTTCCATATTTACCATCTTGTTCCACGGAGCAAACTCGCTTTTCGCAACCGTTTCGCCCAGTACCAGATTGGCCATGGCCGCTTTAACCTCGGTCATCATTTCGCTGATGTCCTGCAGCGGGGCAGTATCACCATTGGCAACCAGCTCTGCCACCTTGGTTTGATATTGCTGTTTCACCTTTGCTTCCGCGCCGTTCACATACACATCTTTGCTGAAATCGAACACATTTTCCAGCTGCTCGACCATTACCTGACGAGTGTTGTCGACAATTTGGATATCCGACACCGTTACGTCTGCACTTTTCAGTTGGTTTTTTGCCATACGCATCTGGGTGATATAGTGCAGCACATCGCGAACATCGTCGTTATCGTTGTTGGTTCTTGCACGATAGAGGTACACGCCCTGTGCCACCTTGGCACCATCTTTACCCCACTGGCCGTCTTTTTCGGACGGAGTCAGCGGAATGGTCACAATCGCTTCCGTTTTATCACCGTCGGGAATCTCTTGCAGATTCACATACCAGCCATACACATGCTCACCGCCGGTGGTGTGGCGCAGTTCAATCAGATAATCGTTATCAAAGCCGGAGGCTTTCAGCGATGCTTTTGTGGTGGTCAGTTTCAGCTGCAGCGCATAATTGTTCAAATCGCCGTACAAATGCACGCCATTGTTATCGTTGGCCACGCCGCCCATGTTCATCCAGTCGGCTCCGCCGCTCAGAGTGCTGTCATCCGGCCCATACAGTGCCACCGCTTTGCTGTGATCTTCAAACTGCGTATCCGTCGTTTTGGCAGCTTGCAGCGCGGTCAACAATGCGACCCAATCGTCGTTATCCGCTGCCAGTGCCTGTTTCGCGTCAGCCAGCGCGGTAGCAAAATCGCCACCGGTTGTGTACAGATAGTTGTCGGAGGCATCCACCGCTTCCTGCAGCAAATCGCGCGACAAGTCCACAATGCGCACTTTGGAAATAGCCATTTGCAGCGCCAGTCCCTGCTTATCGCTTTTGCGCTCAGCAATCATGTTCAACTGCATCGCGTTGGTCGGATCCCATTTATCCTTATCGTTTTCGGTCATTGCCGACAGCGGCCACGCCATGTGCAGGGTGTTGCCATCAATCGTAAAGTAGTCTTTTTCGGAATCCTGCCGATTGGCCAAATGCAGATACGTCCATCCCGGTTCGCTGTTGCTGCCGGTGTCTTGGTTTTTATAAGAACGCAGCCGGAAATAAATTTGGCTCAGCTCGCTCCACGCCTCTTCCGCCGTGTTCGCGCCCAAATCGGTAAAGGTAAAGTCAGCCTTCAACACATAATTGGGATTCAATCTGTTCGCCGCCGAACCGGACACATCGATACCCGTGCCACCGCTGGAATGGTCGCCGGTAGCGCCATCCGCTACGCGGCTCCAGTCAAAGCCGAAGTTGTTGGTGGTTTCGGTTTTGATCGGCGTATTCCAATAAAACTGGGTCACCAGTTCTTCTTGACCAATCACCAGCGATTGCTCGCCAAAGGTGATATTGACGCCTTTGCTGCCCCATTCGTTTTCGGCAAAAGAGCCATTACTGCCGGTAATTTGTTTGTAGCGATCGTTCAACAAGCTGTGCAGGTCATTATACACCAACACTTCTACCCGTCCAAGCGTGGTTCTTGCTGCGAGAGGCACCGCCGTTTGGCTGTTCCACACCCATGTGCCATCCGATTGCTTCACAAACGCTGCCGTGGACAAAATTTGTACAGCCCCGGTCAGCTCTTTGCCATCCGCATCTTTCAGCGTCACACGCGGCGTGCGAATGTACGGCAACCAGTCCGATTCCGTAATTGTGGCTTTGCTGTCCTCTTTGTTAGCGTCCGGCAACGCCGCTTTCAGCGCATCCGTCAACTGCTCCGCCAGTTTGGATGAAGCGTCATCCTCGTGCAACGTCAGCTGGAACCGGACATACACATCGTGTTTTCCGTATTTTGTCATATCTACGCTTTGCTTGAGGCTTTCGTTTTTCAGAAAATAGCCCCACTGCATCGCGTGACCTTTCTGCGGATTGCTATTGCCATCGGTCAGTTTGATCGTAGCCGTGCCGGTGGTGGGCACAGCGCTTTCGCCCTCCGCGCCGGCGGTCAGAAACCCTACCGGCAAACAGGTTGCCAGCATGGTGCATACCATCAGCAGGGATAGCCATCGTTTTTTCATACTGCTCTCTCCTTTTCGTGAATCTCCTTTTTCCGTTGCAACGCGGATGCGCCCGCGTTACTTACAACCTTGATTATATCACGGCTAATTATAGCCTGTCAAGAATGCCCGATTGTAAAAATAGCCAATATGCATTTCCGATTTTATAGCGTTATACATAGTTTCACCAAGCAATACTTTCCCACCTCATCCGTCGCGGCTATGCAGTTTTTATGACAAACGCAAAAAACCGGTACCATCAGACGATGGTACCGGTGGAACAAGCGAGGGGATAAGCCGAGAGCAATGGATTATCCCCGAAAGGAGAAAGAAGATAGTGTATGTCCCGCGTTCCGTTGAGCAGACGGAACGCAGCCTATTCGCCTAACCATAACGAACAGGTTCATTTATACTATACCCGATGGAACGCTCGGTTGTCCATTGCGCAGATTGATTAAAACCTTGCAGATTTTGATATTATCGCTTTTTATCCGCCGGTTGTGGCGGCATAATCGCCCTTGGCGCGGGCAATATAATGGCAAAATGGCTTTCCGTCTCCCGCCGAAAGTTAGCGGCAGCTTCAACAATATTTCCATTTTTTCTCCCCTTTTCAAACCGGTTTTATACGGCTGCGTTCACCGCTTTTTGAGCCGGAGAAAAAGCACCGGAAAAACCGCAAAAAATGTGTCGAAAGCCATTGACTTTTAAGAGGGCAATCGGTATGATAAATGCATAAAGAAGACAAAAATGGTCCACTTTATCCGGTGAACCAAACACGCAAAGTCAAGGAGGAAAACTATGGAAAACCCCATCAATGTACGCGACTTTATTGTCAACAACTATACCCCTTACGAGGGCGATGATTCGTTTTTGGCGGGTCCCACCCCCAAAACCGAAAAATTGTTTGCACAGGTGAAAGAGCTGATGGAAAAGGAGCGTCAGGCCGGCGGCGTGCTGGATATTGACGAGCATACCATTTCCACCGTTTCGGCACACGAAGCGGGCTATATCGACCGCGATCTGGAAGAGATCGTTGGTTTGCAAACCGATGCGCCGCTGAAACGCGCCATCATCCCCTTTGGCGGCATCCGCATGGTGCGCAGCTCGCTGAAAGCGTATGATCGCGAGATGGACCCCGAAGTGGAGAAAATCTTCACCTATCGCAAAACTCACAACGACGGTGTGTTTGATTGCTACACTGACGAGATGAAAAAAGCCCGCCACACCGGCATCATCACCGGTTTGCCGGACGCTTACGGCCGCGGCCGCATCATCGGCGACTATCGCCGCGTGGCGCTGTACGGCGTGGATTTCCTGATCGAGCAGAAAAAGCAAGCCAAGGTGCGCGTGGGCGCGGCACCGCGGCTGCACGGCGAAGAGATTCGCGAGCTGGAAGAGCTGTCGGATCAGATCCGTGCGCTGGAAGAGTTGAAAGTCATGGCGGCAAAATACGGCTATGACATCTCCCGCCCCGCCGAGGACTTCAAAGAAGCGGTGCAGTGGGTGTACTTCGGTTATCTGGGCGCAGTCAAAGAGCAGAACGGCGCGGCGATGAGCCTTGGCCGTGTGTCCACCTTCCTCGATATCTACGCCGAGCGCGATCTGCAGAGCGGCAAACGCACCGAGAGCGAGATTCAGGAGATCGTGGATTCCTTCGTGATGAAACTGCGCATGGTGCGGTTCCTGCGCACCCCCGCGTATGACGAGCTGTTCTCCGGCGACCCGACCTGGGTCACCGAATCCATCGGCGGTATGGGTTTGGACGGCCGCACCATGGTCACCAAAACCTCGTTCCGCTTCCTGCACACGCTGGTCAACCTCGGTCCGGCTCCCGAACCCAACATGACCATTCTGTGGAGCTCCAAGCTGCCGGAAAACTTCAAAAAATTCTGCGCGCGCATTTCCATCGAAACCTCGTCCATCCAGTATGAGAACGACGATCTGATGCGGGCGAAGTTCGGCGATGATTACGGCATTGCCTGCTGCGTCAGCGCGATGCGCATCGGCAAACAGATGCAGTTCTTCGGCGCGCGCGCCAACCTTGCCAAAGCGCTGCTGTACGCCATCAACGGCGGCCGCGACGAGAAAACCGGCGATCAGATCGCGCCGGCGTTCCCGCCCATCACCGACGATGTGTTGGATTACGACAAGGTGTACAAGAACTACGACAAGATGTGCGACTGGCTCGCCGGCTTGTATATCAACACGCTGAACATCATCCACTATATGCACGACAAATATGCGTATGAAAAGCTGGAGATGGCGCTGCACGATGAAGACATTGTGCGCACCTCGGCTTGCGGCATTGCGGGCTTCAGCGTGGTGGTGGACAGCCTGTCCGCTATCAAATACGCCAAGGTGAAACCCATCCGCGACGACAGCGGTCTGGTGGTCGATTACGAGATCGAAGGCGACTATCCGGCGTTCGGCAACAACGATCCCCGCGTGGACGAGATCGCCTGCCAAGTGGTGGAGCGCTTTATGGAGAAGCTGTCCACCCACCACACCTATCGCCACTCCAAACCCACCCTGTCGATCTTGACCATCACCTCCAATGTGGTGTACGGCAAAAAGACCGGCAACACTCCCGATGGTCGCCGGGCGGGCGAACCGTTTGCGCCGGGTGCCAACCCGATGCACAAACGCGACACCAGCGGCTGCGTGGCATCGATGAAATCGGTCGCCAAGCTGTCGTATGACGCGGCGGAGGATGGTATTTCCTACACCTTCTCCATCGTTCCGGACGCGCTGGGCAAAACCAAAGACGAAAAGGTAGAAAATCTGGCGCACCTGCTGGACGGCTACTTTGACGAAACCGGTCACCACATCAACGTGAACGTGCTCAACCGCGAAGTACTGCTGGACGCGATGGATCATCCGGAGCTGTATCCGCAGCTGACGGTGCGGGTATCCGGCTATGCGGTCAACTTTGTCAAGCTGACCCGCGAGCAGCAGATGGATATCATCAACCGCACCTTCCACACCCGCTTCTAATCACTGCCAAAAGCCCGCCCTCCGACGGTGGAGGACGGGCTTTTTCATTCCGGCGGAAAGGAGTCAGCCATATGTCTGACATGGCTATACGCGGACATTTTCATTCCAAAGAAACCTTTGGCACCGTGGACGGTCCCGGCATACGCTATGTGGCGTTTATGCAGGGGTGCCATCTGCGCTGTCTGTTTTGTCACAACCCCGATACATGGAACAGCGCCCACTATTCGTTTATGATGTCGGTGGAGGAATTTGTGCAGGATGTGCTGTCCTATCGCCACTTCATCCGCACCGGCGGTGTCACCTTTTCGGGCGGCGAGCCTCTGTTGCAGCCGGATTTTATCAGTGCCGCCATCGCCGCGCTGCACGAACAGGGCATCCACTGCGCGATTGACACCTGCGGATATTTTCCCTTCTCCCCCGCTTTGCCGGCGCTGCGCGAAGCGGATCTGCTGCTGCTGGATATCAAAGCGCTGGATCCCACGTTATGTCGCGAGATCACCGGGCAGGACAACGCCGGCGCGCTGCGCACACTGGCGCTGCGGGAAGAACTGCACAAGCCGGTGTGGATCCGGCATGTGCTGCTGCCGGGATACACGCTGCAGCGCGAGCGGCTGGAACAGCTGGCAGCGTTTTTGGCGCCGTACACCTGCATTGAGCAGGTGGAGCTGCTGCCGTTTCACAAAATGGGCGAGTTCAAATGGGAACAGCTGCAGCTGCCCTATCGGCTGAGCGATGTACAGCCGCCTACATTCGATCAGGTGGACATGGCGCGAGAGATTTTTGCCCGCGCCGGACTGCCGGTTCACGGATAACCGCATAGAAAAACCGCTCCGCTTTGTCGTTTGGCAAGGCGGGGCGGTTTTTGGTTGCAGCGGTTTATTTGGACTCGACCGGCGCTTCCGGCTCCGGCGGCGTGTCGTACACCAGCTCGCCGGTTTCGGTGTCCATATGGGCGGCATCCACATACAGCTCCGACTGTTGGGGCAAATGCCGCTTTTGCATCCGCCCTTTCAGCCAGGTTTGCACCAGATAGTAGATGACCGCGAAGGCGGGCACGCCGATGATCATACCGATCACCCCGAACAGTCCGCCAAACAGCAGCAGCGAAAAGGTGACCCAAAAAGCGGAGATGCCGGTGGTGTTGCCCACGATCTTGGGATTGATGATGTTGCCGTCCAGCTGCTGCAGCACGATGATGAAGATGATGAAGTACAACCCCTTGATCGGGCTGGCGAGCAAAATCAGCAGCGCGCTGGGAATCGCCCCGATAAAGGGACCGAAGAACGGGATGATGTTGGTCACCCCTACGATCACGCTGACCAGCAGTGTATAGGGCATATTCATGATGGACAACACGATGAAGGATACCACGCCCACGATGATGGAATCCAGAATTTTGCCGTAGATAAAGCCGCCGAAAATCTTGTGACCATGGCGCACGGTGTCGATGATCTGGTTGGCACGGGCGGGTTTGAACAGCGCATACAGCATTTTCTTGCTTTGTCCCGCAAAGGTCTTTTTCTCGTTGAGGGTGTACACCGCCACCACCAGACCGACAAACAGGTTGAACACCACATTGACCACGCTGATGATACCGGAGGTGACGTAGGATAGCATATCGGTGGCGTAGCCCAGCAAGCTGGTTTTCATCCATTGCTCCAAATGCTGCACCGCATCCTTGAGCAGCGAATTCAGCGTTTTCGCCCAGTCCTCCGGCGAGTTCAGCACGCCGTTCACCCATGTCATAAAGTTATCCAGATAGCCCGGCATATCGTCGATGAGTTTTAAGATGCTCTGGCTGATCTGCGGAATAATGAGCAAGCACAAAATCACCAAAAAGCTGATACCCACCAGCATGGCCAAGGTGATACTGAGCGCTTTGGAGATGCCCAGCGCCTTTTGCTCGGATGAACAGCGCTTTTTGAAAAACGGGTCGAGATGGTGCTGGCAGAACAGCATCACCGGATTCAGCAGATACGCGATCACAAGGCCATAGATCACCGGCTTGATCGCGTTGATAGCGGTCGAGATCACCCCGACGATCACATCAAACCGCAGCAGCGCAAAATAGAACAGAATGGCGGCCGCTAAAACGCCAAACCACACGATTCCTTTATGCAATGCCGCCGGCCAATGCCGCCGGGTCGGTTTATCCTTGGATGGTGTTTTCATTCCTATCGCCGCCCCTCCTGCTTAGTAGCTTTACTTTACCACAGGATGGTCGTTTTTTCAATAGTCGGCGGCATTTTTACCCATTTTCGCAAACGGCACGCCTGCTCAGTATGCAGCAGCGGCAGCACATACAGCGCCGGAAACACCAGCACACAGCTCAGCAATTTCCACGCGTAGCGGGCATATAGATGAACAAACGAGGCGATATGCCCTTTCATCAGCGGCGGCGACAGGCGAAACGCCCGACCGACCGGCACCCCCTGTGCCACCAGGCAGGCGGCGGGGCGCACCCGCAACATCCACAGCGCGGCTGCCGCCGCACCCACCGCCAGCGCCGCCACCCCGAGCAGCAAAAATGCCGCACCGGTGAGGTCTGCCGCCCCATGGCGCAGGCTGTCCAGCCGCAACCGCTCGCCGATCCACAATAGTACAAGTGCCGGCAGCCAGCACCAAAAGAGAACCCACGCGAAACGCGCCCACCGGTGCAGCCGCCACGCGAGCGCCTGACCATACCGCCCGGCGCCCCAATACCGTCGCCAACTGCCGGGGGGCTGCGGGCGCCACGCGGCGCTGAGCTGCCAATACAGCGCCGCACGGCTCAGCTTGAACGGTGACAGCACCAGCAGATCCAACCCGGTCGCCGCCAGCAGCACCGCCCCCTGAATCAAGGCATCGCGCCCCAGCAGATCGGGATACCACACCACCCCCGTCGGGGTGCCGAGCACGGCGAGTGTCGCCATTTCCAGCAGCCGCAACGCCGCCTGTACACACAGCACGCTCCCCTCCGCCAGCACCGCCTGTCCCCAGTTGTGGCGCAGGCAAAGCTGCACATACGATTTTTTCATTCCCCGCTCCCCCTTTTGGGTTTACTATTCCCCCCGAACCGGCGGAATATTTCGACAAAACGGTTGCAAAAGGCGGGGCTTCGTATTATAGTAAGGTGTGACTAATTAAGGCTTGGCTAACTTTGCAAGGTCGAGAGAAAGGAACGGGTTTATGTCCGACAAAACCGTAAACGATATGAAGATAGGAGAAACCGCCGTGGTCGCGGGACTGGGCTGCGCGGGAGCGCTGCGCCGCCGCATCATTGATATGGGTATCACCCCGGGGGCGGTCGTCATCATGCGCAAAGCAGCGCCGATGGGCGATCCGCTGGAGATCAATGTGCGCGGATATGAGCTGAGCATTCGCCGCTCGGAAGCCAAAGAAATTCTGGTGGTGCCGCCAAAGGAAAAGGAGAGTTGACCATTCGTGAGCCATACATACGCACTCGCCGGCAACCCCAACTGCGGTAAAACAACGCTGTTTAACGAGTTGACCGGTTCCAACCAATATGTCGGCAACTGGCCGGGGGTAACAGTCGAGAAAAAGGGCGGCAAGCTGAAAAGCCACGGCGACGATATCACGGTGGTGGATCTGCCGGGCATCTATTCGCTGTCCCCCTACTCCGCCGAAGAAATGGTCACCCGCAACTTTGTGATGGAAGAAGCGCCGGATGTTATTTTGGATATTGTGGACGCGACCAATCTGGAGCGCAACCTGTATCTGACGCTACAGCTCGCCGAGCTGGGGCGACCGCTGATCGTGGCGCTGAACATGATGGATATGCTGAAAAGCCGCGGGCTCGAAATTGATGTGCAAAAGATGGAGCATCTGCTGGGGATGCCGATCGTACCGATTTCTGCCAGCCGCGGCAAAGGCGTGCGCGAGCTGATCGACCGCACCTATCACGAAGGGGTGGAGCACCAGGAAACCACCCTGTCGCCGTTTGATGAAGAACGGCTCGCCGCCCGCATCCACAAGCTGTACGGCGGGAATGCTTATATTGAGCACCAACTGCACGATCGGCGCGATCACCACGGCAAGGAATATTTATCCACCCATGTGATCGACGAGATCTACGCGCCGGATGTGCTGCAAGCCATTTTGCGTATCGAAGAGATCATCGAACCCATCTGTATGAAAAAGAAGATGGCGCTGCGGTGGTCGGCGGTCAAGATCATCGACGATGACACCCCCACGCTGGAGGCGTTGGAGCTGTCGGACGGCGAAGCCCATCTGATCGACGAGATCATTCGCGGGCTGGAAGCGGTTTACGGCGATCGGGATATGATCATCGCCGACCAAAAATACAAATTCATCTGCCGCGTTTGCCAGCAATGCGTGACCCATCTGAAAAAGCCGGGCGAGCTGACGCTATCGGACAAGGTGGACGCGATCGCCACCAACAAATATCTGGCGCTGCCGCTGTTTGCGGGCATTATGCTGCTGGTGTTTTTCATCACCTTTGGTCCGCTGGGCAGTTGGATGACCAACGGACTGGACGATTTGATCTCGCATCATTTTTCGCCGTGGGTGGCGCAGTCGCTGACCGGGCTGGGAGCGCAGGATTGGATCGTCAGCTTAATTTGCGACGGGGTGATCGCGGGGGTGGGGTCGATCGTGTCCTTTTTCCCGCAGATTTTGCTGCTGTTCCTGTTCCTGTCCATTTTGGAGGACAGCGGCTATATGGCGCGCGCTGCGTTCATCATGGATAAGCTGTTGCACAAAACCGGTCTGTCCGGGCGGTCGTTTGTGCCGATGCTGATGGGCTTCGGCTGTTCGGTGCCGGGCGTGATGGCGGCGCGCACCCTGGAAAACGAGCGCGACCGCCGCATGACCATTATGCTGACACCGTTTATGTCCTGCTCCGCCAAAATGCCGGTGTATGCGCTGTTTATCGCCGCGTTTTTCCCGCGTCACCGCGGGCTGGTGGTGTTTGGGCTGTATGCCACCGGGTTGATTGTCGCGATCATTTGTGCTATGATTTTGAAAAAGACGGTGCTGAAGGGTGGTCACGCTCCCTTTGTGATGGAGCTGCCGCCCTATCGGCTGCCCACCCTGAAAACGTTGTGGATGCATATGTACGACCGTATCAAGGATTTTGTTATCCGCGCGGGCACCATTCTGTTTGCCGCCTCGGTCGCCATCTGGTTTTTGCGTTCGTTTGACAGTAGCTTTCATTTGCTGTCTGAAAGCGAAGTGGATCGCAGCATTTTGTCCTCCATCGGCAAAGCCATCGCGCCGGTGTTCCGCCCGCTCGGCTTTGGCGTGTGGCAGGCGGCGGTGGCGCTGCTGACCGGCTTGCTCGCCAAGGAAACGGTGGTCGGCACGCTGACCATTTTGTACCACCCGGCAACCGATGCCGCCATGTCCCAGATCTTGCAGGGCATCTTTTCGCCGGTGGCGGCGCTGTCCTTTTTGGTGTTCGTGCTGCTGTATATGCCGTGTGTGGCAGCATTTTCCGCGATCCGCCGCGAGATGAACTCGTGGAAATGGGCGATTGGCACGGTCACCTTCCAAACCGTTGTGGCGTGGGTGGTTGCCTTTATGGTGTACCAATTCGGCACGCTGGCGGTAAACCTTGTGCACATGCTGTAAGAAAAAAGGAGTTGCTTCCCATGATCAAACACGTTGTCTGCTTCAAGCTGACCGACCCCACCCCGGAAAATTGTGAAAAAGCCCGCGAAGTGCTGCTGTCGATGGACGGCAAGGTGGAACAGATCCGCCAAATCGAAGTGGGTGTGGATTTTTTGCATTCCGACCGCTCGTATGATCTGATTTTGCAGGTGTTGCTGGACGACCGCGCCGCGCTGGACGCGTATCAGCAGCACCCCTACCATGTGGACGTGGTCAAGGCGCATATGCACGCCGTCCGTTCCGCCAGCGTATCGGTAGACTGGGAAGTATGATCGCATAAAAGCGCAGCAAGCCCCGGCGAACCTTATGGTTCGCCGGGGCTTTTGTCATGCCTATCTTTATCGTGCCATCTCGTAAATTGCCAGCATATCCTCTTCGCGCAGCCGCTTGGCAGAGCCGGTCACGCCACCGCACGCCACGCTGCATTTTTGCGCCAGCAGACGCAGCTGCTCGTCGGTGGGATGCAGCCCCAGCTCGCTCATAGAGGTGGGCATACGCAAAAAGCGATACAGCTCTTCCATCGCCTCAATGCCGCGCAGCGCCGTTTCGGCGGCATCAGCGGCGGGGGTCACCCCCATCACCTGCACCGCAAAGCGCTCGAACCGCGGCAATGCCTCACGGTAGACATACCGCGCCCAGCTGCCCCAAAGCGCCGCCAAGCCCGCGCCGTGCGCCACATCGAACATACCGCTCAGCTCATGCTCCAGCTTATGAGTGGCGAAATCATTGCCGTTGTTGCCGCAGCCAGTCAGCCCGTTGTGCGACAGGCTGCCCGCCCACATGATCTCGGCACGGGCATCGCCGTTTTGCGGGTCATCCCGCAAAATACGCGCGTTGCGGATGACCGTGCGCATCAGCGCCTCGGCAATGCCGTCGGTCAGCTGCATCCGGTTGCCGGACACAAAATACCGCTCCATCGTGTGCATCAAAATATCCACACAGCCACAGGCAGTCTGATAATCCGGCAGGGTCAGCGTCAGCTCCGGATCCATCACGGCAAATTTGGCACGTGCCAGATCGTTGCTGTAACCGCGCTTGATGCCGCCATCTTCCTTGGTGATGACCGAGCTGTTGCTCATCTCGCTTCCCGCGGCGGCGATGGTCAGCACCACGCCGATCGGCGCACAGGCGGTGGCGACCCGCTTACGGTCGTAAAAATCCCAAACATCGCCGTCGTTCGCCAGCCCATAGCCGATCGCCTTGGCGGAATCGATCACGCTGCCGCCGCCCACCGCGAGCAGAAAGTCCACCTGCTCCCGCCGGCAAAGGGCAATCCCCTCATACACCAGCGACAGGCGCGGGTTGGGCGCCACGCCGCCCAGCTCCACAAACCCGATCCCCTGCTCGGTCAGCGACGCCTTGATACGGTCGATCAATCCGGATCGCACCGCGCTGCCGCCGCCGTAATGGATCAGCACCTTGTGCGCGCCCTGCTGCTGCAAAAGCGCACCTACCTGTTTTTCCGCACCCGCGCCAAACACCACGCGGGTGGGGGTGTAATATTCAAAAGAAACCATGCTTGCACCTTCCTTTTCATGTCTGTCATCAGTATACCAAGTTTGCCTATCGGTTGCAAGTCCTTCTCCCGCCGCTGTCACGCTGGCAATTTCCAAATTGACAACTGCCAGTTTGGAAATTCGTATTGCTCTTTTGGGCGACACCCGCTACACTTTGGATGAAGGGGTATGCCCGGCTGTGCCGCGGCACACAAGAATCCAACAGGAGGTTAGGAATATGAGAAAACGCAACCGTATTTCGCCCACCCGGCGTTTGCTGGCCGGGCTGCTCACGGTCTGTCTGGCCGCGGCTTTGTCGCCGCTGACCGCGCTCGCGGATGCCATGGCGATGTCTATGCCGGCGCCGACCGATGTGTGGCTGACGCAGGAGGGCACCAGTTTCTTCGTCAAGTGGACTACGCACCAGGACGAGGCTGTTCGCGTCGGCGATCCGGACGACGGCTATGCCGCCGGTTATGTGATGGAGCTGTATCGAAAAAGCGACAACACCTGCGTGTATCAAACGCAGCCCACGCTGTATAACAGCCGGTGGGATTATACCGAGCAACTGGATCTCAGCGACATTTTCAAAGATCAGAGCACCGACCAATACTACGCCCGTGTGCAGAACATCGACATGCTGTACGGCACCAAAACCGATACGGTCAGCGACTGGTCGAGCGACAGCAACACGCTGAATGTTGTGGCGGGACAGGCGACCAATCTCCCGGTTCCCACCGATGTGAAGATCGTGGAGGAAAACGGCAAGCTCTACGTCGAATGGAACAGCCACAGGGATACATTCGTCCCCTCCGGTGACGATGATGCCGATTATGACGTTTTCTACAATTTCGAGTTGTATCGGGTGGGAGAAGATAGCCCGCGTTATTCTATTGGCGGCACCAACGAGGCGTATCTCAACGCGACCGATCCGGTGCGGTTTTCGCTGGATAGCTATTTCAACGACGATCTGCCCGAAGAACTGAAAACCGGCGGGTATTATTGCCGCGTGCAAAATGTTGAGATGAAGGATTACCATCGCACCGGTCGATGCAGCGACTGGTCAAATTACAGCGCGGCCCTGTGGTTGGGCGAGGATCAGTCCGCCGTCAACACGATTGACATCCACAGCGCCTCCCTGTATTATCTGGCAGGGGAAACTCCCAAAGCGACCGCTTGGGGCGACGACATCAAATATACAATCGTATACGAGCGCTGGGAAGAGATGGAGAAACAGGCAGACGGCACGCTGGAGCCGGTGGCTTTCTGGTATTCGGACGAATCCCAGTATCGCCCGAACACGCCGCGGATCACCACCTTCCAGGCGGGCAAAACGTATATGTACTCACTGTTTTTGGAAACCAAATACGGCTATGTGTTCCCGAACGATGTGAAAATGGAGTTAAACGGGCAGCAGCCCAAATACGCCATGCTGATAGTCGGCAATAACGGCACCACCTGCTTTGCCGATGTGCTTTATTCCTTCGTTCCGGAGGAGCCTATCCCGGTCAAGACGATCGATATTATCGAGATCAACAATGTGACCACCAGCTTCCATGTGGGAGATGCGCCGCTGTTTACCGGCGTTGTCGCCGACGATGCGCCGTATAGTATCGACCATGAGGGCTGGGAAACCGACGGCAGTGGTTGGACCTCCTCCGACTATTGGAATAGTCGTTACGGCGACGAGGCGGGCAGCTGGGGCAAGCCGCTGACCGCTTTTGAAGCGGGTAAAACATACACCTATCGTGTGTGCTTTGGGCTGTCCGCGAACGGCTATCGGAACCGATACCAGTTTGATCCGGAAAAGACCAAGCTCAAAATCAATGGCCAGTTGATCTCCTTTAGCGATCCCAATCAGGTGAGCATTGACGAGGATGGAGAATCCGCATGGTTCAGCGCGGCGCTGACCATGACTCCCTCCAACGCGATGATCGCGGGCGATGTGGACGGCAGCGGCACAGTGCAGGCTGCGGACGCGCTGTTAGCGCTGAAAGCCGCCACCGGTTGCATTACACTGAGCGTTGCGCAGCAGACATGCGCGGATGTGGATGGTCAGCCGGGCGTGACCGTCATCGATGCGCTGATGATTTTGGAAACCGCCGCAGGCAAAATTACGCTGACAGCTTAATCTCACTACAGGCCCCCGCTGCAGAACAGGCATCGGTTTTGCGGCGGGGGTTTTGTGTTGTACACTCCCCTGCCCCGCATCGAACAAGGGCGAAAACGGTCGCACGGTTTTCAGAGCTTTTTCCGGAAATCATCGGGAAAGCTATTGACAAACGCCGAGCGCTGTGCTAATATATACAGGAACCGTTAAGAGCGGTTTGTGAATATCGCGGAGTGGAGCAGGGGTAGCTCGTCGGGCTCATAACCCGAAGGTCGGTAGTTCGAATCTATCCTCCGCAACCATAAAATAACAGTCGACTTTGTCGGCTGTTATTTTTTTGCTTTTTTGCATCCGACAGTTAAAAAATATTTATTTAATTTACTGTGAGTTTTTTGCTGCTTTTTTCGTGTAATAAGTGAAAAGCTTTTCAGGAGGGCGGATATATGGACAGTGGAAGCCGCAACTATCGCCGTTTTCGCGACGACGGAGATGAAGGCGGATTGGTAGAAATCATAAGAGAATATAAGGACGGGCTTATTTTTTACCTAAACAGCATTGTCGGCAATATACATACGGCAGAAGATCTGGCAGAGGACACTTTTGTATTGCTGGGCACTAAAAAGCCGCGCGACAAGGGCAAAGGTTCGTTCAAAACATGGCTTTATACAATAGGGCGAAACATAGCCATCGATAATGTAAGGCGTAACAGGACAGTCTGCGAAGTGTCTGACGCAGAATATTCGAGCATGGCCGCAGATGAAGAAAGTCTTGAAGAGTCTTATCTCCGCGAGGAACGAAAAATAACCCTTTACAGAGCGTTAAGCAATCTTAAACCCGCATACCGTCAAGTTCTTTGGCTTATGTATTTTGAAGAGTTATCCGCTAAAGAGACCGCATTGGTTATGAAAAAAAGCGTTCACAGCATAGAAACACTTGTATACCGCGCCCGAAAATCATTGAAACTGGCACTTGAAAAGGAGGGCTTTATGGATGAAAAATTATAATGAAATGGCACAGAGTGTGCTAAACCGCATACACGAATATGAAACGGCAAAAAAACGGCAAAAGAAAATATGTATAAGAGCAGCGGTGCCTATTTGCTGTTTGTGCGCAGCAATCATGGCGGGTGTTGCGATTCACGGCGCAGGTGTAAAGGATATTGTTTCCACTCCGCAAAACGGTTCATCCCAAAGCAATCAAAACATGACTCAAAGCACCGACAGCGCATCTGACACGGACGAAACAAAGCATGCCTATATAAACGGAGATATGTTGGGGCTGGTCGTGATTGACGGTAAAGAATATATACAGGATTTTACCGATTATGTCATAGAAGAAGCGTACACGGCTGATAAACTTTTAGGCGACGCACACGATTTTGAGGGAACATATAAAACCGCTGACGATACTATATCGGCTGAACTTTACACGGTAAAAGAAAGCAAGAACGTCCTTTTGGTAAAGCTGGGCAACGGCGGAACGGTAGTTCTTATAAGGGAAGGCGAGCTTTGCGTTAACGGAAAGGATTACTTGCTTTCGGACAGTAACGGCAACGGTGAGATAAAAGAAACGTGTATCGGCAAAGCTAAGCCTTATATCATTGACGTGCCTACCAGACAAAATCATATTGATCCCAATGACATATTATGGACGGTAAGCGGCGACGAAAACAAACTTATAGCGGTAAAACCAAACGGAACTTGTACCGTTTACAGTACCGAAGAAAATTGATACATTATAAATAAAAAGCTGCCGAACAACCGTTAAGGTCGCTCATCAAATCCGGCCTCCGCAACTCTAAAAAAGCACTTAGCGTTATGCTAAGTGCTTTTTTAATGAATCGCACCTAAAGAGAAGCCGGGGTGAACCAGGAGTTCCATGACATCCCGGAAGCAGCGCGTTATAATAACCTCAGAAAATGATTTTGAAAAACTGAGGTGAAGGTACCATGAATCTGAAAGAAGCTTTCCGTTATCAGAACAAACTCCAATCTTTTATGGAAGAGGCACAGAGCGTTCTTGACTATGATTGTAATGTTATAAAGGTCGAGGACACCTACCTGCGCCACAAGGTCACGGCCGAGGCGGAGGACGAAACCATTCTGTCCGTACCGGAAACAGAGTATTACGAACACATCACGGACATCGCCCGTTTCCTCCTGTATCTGCTCGACGAGAAGGAAAAGTTGTTCTCCGCCATTCGCCACGCGAAGGACGAGCTGGACATCGACATGGACAGCGAGGTGAGCCTCAACGCTGCGCGCCAACGCGTTGCCAATATCTTCAAGCGCATGAACGATCTGCGCGGCTCCGAAAAAATCATTCGCAACGGTGGCATCGGCTATCGCTTCAACGCCGAGGGAAATCAGATTTCCTACTGCTGCGATGTAAGACATGTGACCACCATCAACTACGACCGAAAGGTCATCCGCACCGCCCTCGGAAAACTCAACCGGCAAGCGGATGAAATGTCCGCCAAAATCGATCTCTGCCTGGTAACCTCTAAGGTGGAATACAACCCGCCATTTGATGTGAATTCCAGCTTTGCCGAGGCATTCGAAGCATACACGGAAAAAGCCGGGGCGTAACGCCCCGGCCCGACCGGCTATTTTTGATGCGGCAAGATACGAGAATGCGGATACCGGTTCAGGTGCAGATGAACGATAACGCTGCACATTCCCCAAAAGCAACTGGTTTGGGCTCATCCTTTGAGCCATCAAGATAGGAAAGACAGACGTCCGACGATTCCACCCACACCAAACGCTCTTTCGTCAAATCGTTTCTGCGTCATTTCTCTTATTCTTGCTCCCAAGCTGACATCTCCATAGTAAGGCATGCAAGCCATTTTCGATAATGATAAAACGGAAAATCGATGCGATTTTCTGCACGCATGAACGACGACGCGATTCGTCACGCCGCCCTCCGTGCAAGTAAAACAAATGGTTGAAGCTGCATCGAACGCTTGCCGCATCCAAAATAGCCGGTCATAAAATGACTTGAGCAGCAGGACTCAGCCTGCTGCTCACCAGCGATATGGAATTTTACCGCAGTGGGAATCAGGATTTGATCCATCGGAACCTCAAACAGAGCTCCCAGTGCGTACAAATTATCTACCGTGGGCAGGCTTTCACCCTTCTGCCACTTGTAGATGGCCCGAGGCTCCTCAAAGCCGAAGTAGCTTTGCAGATCCCGAACCGTCAAGCCGCGCTCCATGCGCAAGCGCCGAATGTTGCTTCCTGTTGCAACGAGGTCGATCACAGGGTATGTTTTTGCGATCATGGGATTGCCTCCTTTGAAAGTAAAAGTAACATTGTATGTTACCACAGCTCCCATAAAAAAGCAATACTTATTTTTGAAAAGGAGGACAATTTGAACGCACAGCTATACGGGAACATTCAGAAGTTTTCCCTGTGCTATGCTTACTTCCTATTTTTGAGCCCCTCTCCTACCCTGCCGATCCGCTGCTTGTTCAGCAAGGTAGGAATTTGATTTAACCAAAAGGATATGCGTTTATGGATGATATGGAGCAAAAGAAAGGAGACACGTCAACGTGAACCTGACACCGATTGCCAAACGAAGCAAAAGTGAACAGCGTAAATACTATGCATCAAAGCGTGGTTCTTGGAACGGGCTTTCTCCGGTCACAAGAGTTGTGCGGAGCAAGAAAACCTACGATAGAAAGCGTAGGAAGCAGGAGGATCGCCGTGCCTCTGATGAATGAGCCTTCCAAGGCGCATTGGGCAAACAAAGACCGCCGCAGACTGCGTCGAGTTCGAGAGATTCAAAAAAAACGACCGGCTGCTGCAAATTATAAACCGCGGCGGTTATGCACCACACCGCGGATATATAGAGGAGGGCTTTGATGGCCGGTCACTGCTGCATACTGGTCAGTATATCCGGTATCCTCAAAACAGCCACCGTCAAAAATGGATCAAACGAGAAACCGGTCGCCGAATCCGCCGCTGCCAAAACGCTCCGGTGAAAGGAAATTTCTATCGCCGCCTATTTGACTACTGGTGGACATTGTATTGAAAGCGGAGAACTGTGATACAAAAAGCCGAGCGAAATACCAGTCGATGACCGGTATTTCGCTCGGCTTTGCATATTTGGTCGGAGTGACAGGGTTCGAACCTGCGGCCTGATGGTCCCAAACCACCCGCGCTACCAACTGCGCCACACCCCGATAATATAAATTTGCGCGTTCGCCAATGATACCGACCGGCAACAATGCCATGGCGGCATCGCCGCGTGGACGGATTCTTTACGGAACACCGTTCTATTATAAAAAAACGCAGTACATTTGTCAAGAAAAACAAGGTGTATTCGCCGGAGAAGTGCACAGGTTTGTCAATGATGAATTACACATAGTGAAGGCGCATAAGACCTGTTTAGAAGTGTGCGTTTCTTCCGCACGACCTCTTGACACTTCTGACAAAATCCGGTATGATATTCTATACTACTTCATAAGCCGCTGTGGTGGAATCGGCAGACACAAGGGACTTAAAATCCCTGGCCGGAAACGGTGTGCGGGTTCAAGTCCCGCCAGCGGCACCATATCGAGTGGTCATAAGGGATTTCACTTATGACCACTCGATTTTTCTATTCCGATACGGTCTGATGCAGGGAGCAGGTTTTCGCCTGCTCCCTTTCGTTATGCTGGTTTCGGCTCTGTGAGATATTCGACAGCAACTCCCTGGCGGGTATCCGCTTTGTAATGCGGATGCCTTGGCGCTGCCGGGATCTCCACATAGCCAACAAAGCGGTAATAGATTACGATCCGCTGAGTGCGATTCTTGCCGGTTCCCTCCGTTTCAAACACATCAATGTGGTCAATCAGCTCCCGCAGCAGCGGCGCTGTCAGGTAATTCATCTGCATAAACCGCCGCACAGCGATGATGAAGTTCTCCCGCTGCTGTTGCTGCTTTCCGGATTCAGACAGCCTCTTGCGAAGGGTGGTGATCTTACTTTTCAGCTCCATTCGCTCCACCTCATACTTATGAGACAGCTGCATAAACCACTCATCGCTGACCTTTCCGATTGCATTATCCTCATAGAGCTTTTCATAGAGCCGGGAAACGATATCGTTCCGGGCCATTGCCTTTTGCAACTCCTCCTCACAGTGCTTCTGCTCCTTCAAAAGCTCCTTGTCGGTCTTTCTGACCAACAATTCCACAAAGGCATCTTCGTCGTCGCTCAGATACTCTGCCATCCTCCGCAGCTCCAGCATTACCACCTGCTCAATGGCATCCGCCCGCACATAGTGCCGTCCGGGGCAGCTTCCCCGGTAGTCCACCTTGTTGTTGGCGCACACAAAATAGTGAATGTCCTTGTTGATGGTATTGGTGTGGTAACGCAGCTTCGTGTGGCAGTCGCCGCAGAACAGCAGATCAGCAAAGATACTTTTCTGCCCGTTATGGGGCTTCGGCGCACGGCGTTTTGTCCTGGCAATGCGAGCTTGCACCTTCTCAAAGTCCTCTCTGGCGATGATCGGCTCGTGAACATCCTTGAAGATCATCCAGTTTTCCGGGGCGTTGTCATACCGCCGTTTGTTCTTGAAAGACTTGGAATAGGTCTTGAAATTGATGACATCGCCGCAGTATTCCTGCTGGGAGAGGATCTTCTGTACCGTGGTCTTGCACCATCTGTACGGATTGGGCTGTGTCTTTTTGCCGCCTCTCGGAAGGCCTTTGCTCTGCCAATAGGCCATTGGGACAAGCACCTTCTGTTCCTGCAAAATGCGGGCAATGGTCTCATTGCCTTTCCCATCGAGGCACATCTTGAAGATGCTTTTGACGATCTCCGCCGCCTCCGGATCGATGATCCACTTCTTTTTGTTTTCAGGGCTTTTTTGATACCCGTAAGGCGGCTGGGATAACGGCTCACCCATATTGCCACGCAGACGGTGGGACGAGCGGATCTTTTTGGAAATGTCCCGTGCATACATCTCATTGAGAATATTTTTAAAGGGGGCGATCTCACTTTCGCCCTCCTCGCTGTCGATGGAGTCATTCACGGCAATAAAGCGGACGCCGTGGTCAGGAAAATAGCTGTCCGTGTAGTTTCCAACGGAAACATAGTCACGGCCGAGGCGGGACAGGTCTTTCACCATCACAGCTTTCACAAAGCCCATTTCAATGTCACTGAGCATTTGCTGGAATCCGGGACGGTTGAAATTTGTTCCCGTATACCCGTCGTCCACATAGTATTTGGTGTTGGACAGTCCCATCTCCTTTGCCTTCTGAGAGAGCAGGCGCTTCTGGTTGGCGACGGAATTGCTGTCACCGTCCATTCCGTCGTCACGGGATAAACGACAGTAAAGTGCTGTGATCCCGATCGGTTCTTTCTTAGTTTTCGGCTGCATAATTGTCCTCCTTCCCGGCAGCCGTACACACATATTCTGCGTCAATTTTATCATCGGACTGCACAGGCGACAAATCTGCGAAGTCGCTGACAAGATATTTTTCGAGCCTGCTGCCCATCTTTGTGTTCTGGCTCATGTCCTTGAAGTTGATTGGTTCATAGCGGTTCTCCACAAAATACCGAACCCCATTGATGACATACTCCCGCTCCGGCAAGCCGAAGCCTACAAAAAATTTATCCATACTGTCCTCCTTACCTTTCGTCCCAGCTTCGCTGACGGATGAGGTGTTTACGATAATATTCACAGGCTTTGATAATGAAATCTTCCGCCTTTCCGGCATCCAAGCCTTTGGGAAGGACCTCCCGCAGGCGGGATGCGGGGACTTTCACTGTCTCCCTCTGGTTGGCCTTTTCCTCGATCATAAGGAACTGGATCACATCCTTCGTCAGCAGCCCTTCACGGTCGGCCTTGTGCATCCGCCACGCCTGCGAGTAGGACGGAGTGCAGTCGTTGATGGCACACTGCTCCAACACCTCCCGTTGACTGGAATCGTCGAGATAAGACAGCTCCACGCCGACGGACAGAGCAATTTCGCCTTTATCCATCTTTTCAAGCAACTCCGGGATGAGGTAGGTCAGTCGAATATAGCGCTGCACCTGTCTGCCGCTGTCTGTATCGGAAATGTCATCACGGGACTTGTGGCCAACTTGTCCACAAGTGATACCTTGGTGGGATAGCGCTTCCATTTTCAGCTTATAGGCAAATGCCTTTTCGGAGGGAAGAATATGCTCCCGGTGCAGATTGCTGTCCACCACGGTAATGGCGGCGCTGTCACGATCCAGCGCACGGATAAGTACCGGGATTTCCGTAAGCCCTGCTTTCTGGGCAGCGTGTAGCCTCCGATGACCGCTGATGACTTCATATTCGTTTGTATCCGCTATCGATCGGACGAACAGCGGAGTGAGTATTCCGTTTGCCCTGATACTCTCCACCAGAGCGTCCATTTCTGCATTATCCTGCACCTTATAGGGATGTCCCTCGAATGGATGCAGACTGGTGATTTTCAAAAGCGTCGGTGCTGCCGACGCTGTATTTTTATAGCTCATATTTGACCTTCTTTCTGTGTTTGACTACCCGAAAAAGAATGGATAGCGCTTTTCTCTTTTCGGGTAGTAAGAGAATTACTGCTCAGGTAAATAGAATAGATATGATTACCTGCTATTTCGCCGCAGTCTGGAATGCGGCCTTTGGGCGTGGTTGTATGCTGATTTTCAGCCACCTGTGCGGAACTTCTGCACATAAAGACGGCTGGGCTTGCCCTTGCCCTGCCGTTTGCGGATGAGCAGGTCCTGCTTTTCCAACTCCACGAATAGCCGTGTGGTCTTGTCGTGACCACAGCCAAAGACGGTGCAAACCTCATTCAACGTGTAGTAAATAAAGATGCGCCCGCTTTCGTCGGAAAACACTGCGGCATTTCTGCCGGACAAGCCAGTGCGGTCAAGCAACAGCCCATAAAGCAGGGCTGCCTCTGCGGACAGTTTTTTATAGCGTGGATTCGTGAATAGTGCCTTGGGCACTCGGTAGTAGGCGAAGGCTTCCGCCTCCCACCAGTAAGCTTTTTTGCTCATTGAATTTTCAACTCCTCTCGTCAGAAAACCCTTACTGATTTTGGTATCAAAATGGTGCGTGTTTGCCGGATTTGTCGCCCTGTAAACCGCTTTCCCGAAGTGGGTGATATGATTTCCTTACTGCGCCGTTTTCCTTGTTTTTGTCGTCCATCGGCGCTTTTTTCAGAGCATACCGAACCGCCCGGTTGCTCTCATACTTCGGACACTCCAGCAGCAGTGCACGGAAGCTCTGCTTGCACTCGTGGGTGCAGCTACGGCAGATCTCGTTGTATGTTCTGCGTCCGGTCTGCGGATGCAGGAAAAACGCCCACTCAGCTTTTGCCTTCTTGGATAATCTCGGCATTGCATTGACCTCTTTTCTGTTGGATTTCTTTCGCCGTTCTGCCCGATCATCGTTCCTGCCCCCAGTCAGGCGGCGTCGCCTCGCTTATATCATCGCAAGGTCATATCTTGATCGGACGGTCATTCCATTTTCAAGGTACACGGGGAGGACCCCTCAATAGGTAGCCAGCGGGAAGGGCCATTTATTAACCCCCTCACTAACCAATTGGGAAAAATATTTGTGTTTTGGCAAAGTGATTTGAAAATTCCCCCCACTAACCAACTGGGAACTTTTTTGCAGAAAAAACAAAGGAAGTTTTGTAAACTTTTTGTGAATAGCTCAATAATTGTGCGTTCTGCAAAGACCTCCTCACTTACTTTGAATTTGAATGCTCTTTTGTGGGGGTGTTTCCGGATGGTTCTCAAAATTTTTTCTCTCTACTTACTCTGAACTGAGCCGCAGATTTTGAGGGTGTTCTTGAAAATTTTCTTCCGGAGCGCAAAAAGAGGCGCAGCCAACGGATCACTCCGAAGGCTGCGCCTCTGTGTTTTGGTAGTCAGTTTTTGTTTTCTGCGTTTCTGACGCCCACTGTCAGAAATTCAAATCTATGCATTATACAACTTCCAGCGGGTATTAGGGTGCCCCTAACGAGGCCTTCTTACAGAGTTCGGTAGAACGGAGTAAAAAGGCACTGCTCGCTAAGATGATGCAGGCATCGGGAACAGTCGTACTGTCTGGCTCCGACAGGAGTAAAAACAGTCTGCTCGCTACGACAGTGCGAATCTTTCTGCGATTTGAATATGAGAAAGTTCTTCGTCAATAGGGTATCTTCAAATTTTTCAGAAAGCCCTCAATATTTGTTGCAGTTCCCTCCGAGGCTTCTGTCAGCAGTCCATCATCCGTCAGCAGCGGCGTGTCCAAAACAGATTTGATACTCACTGCCACACTGGCGCAGGATGCAATTATCTTTTTGGAATCTGCACTGTAGCAACTGTAATCATCGCCCTCTGCTTTTACGATGTCGCTCATCTTGTAAATCAACGGCATAAAGTAAGAATCCAGTCGAGCCAGCAAATTGTAAAACACATAGGTTCTTCTGCGAATCGTCTCGCATTGCAGGGATGCGGTGTTGAGCTGCGCTGCGATCTGCACCGCCTCAGCCCGGTTGGTGTACGCTTTTTCAAGCCCCTTCTTCGCTGCTTTCCCAGCGACCAGTCCCATAACCAGGAGGGCAGGACCGGCTACGAGTCCGCCGAGTACAGCTGTCCCGCCGGCCATTCCAAGCCCACCGGCAGCAAGGGAACCTCCTCCGAAAAAGGCGAGTGTGGCATTTGTTGCGGCAGCACCGCTCAGCGCAGAAATCGCCGTTCCGGTCGAAGCGAAGGCCAACGCTTGTGCGGCACCATATGCACCGAAGGCAGCCAATGCGCCTCCGGCTGTTCCGGCGACTGCTCCGCCCGCAACGGAGCCTGCAAAGTGGGCCATACTACGAAGCTCTACAAATTCCTGCTCGTCAATATGAAGCCGATGGAGTTCATCCAGCCCTTCCGTCTCCTTGAAATCCACATTTTTGATCTGTGTGAACACATTCAAAAAGTCGGAAATCGTTCCGTTCAAGACGGCCATCTTTTCTGCCCCCAGCCGGGTCAGTGAGTTTCCGCAGGCAAGCCGCTGTGCATTCAGATAATCGGTGGACTCCTGAACAAGCTCATTGGCACTCTTATTGATCTGCTTGGCATTTTTGGCATCAAAGCCGGCTTTTACGGTGCCGCCAATTCCGAACATTCCACTGGCGGCAGCAATACCGATAAACAAAAGCGGTAACGGCATTTTCTTTCTCTCCCATCAAAGTGTGATCAAATCTTTGACACTGTCAAAAATCACTGTCTGGCGTTTTGTAAGCTCATTTACCCGTGCTTCGATGGTCAAATACGGACGATCCGTCGTCTTGATCCACGCAATCTCTTTTTCAATATCCAGTATTGTCAGGATACTGCTTTCCATTTCCAGAAAAACAGCTTTGTCAATTTGCAGTTTGCGGACGATGTACTTGAGAAGTTTGCGCTCGGTTTCATCGTAGCTTTCATCACTGTATGCAATGGTCAGCAGATCCCAAAGCAACAGCTTGGGTGTGATGAAGGTATCAGCCGTTTCACTGGAAGACTGGATCGCATCTTCAACGCCGTCCTGCAAAACATCGTAATAGTCCTCCGGATCAATGACCTTTTCCAATTGTATCTGGCAGTCCCTAATGATGGCGGGCTTACTATCTACAAAATTGGGATCAAGCTCTGCGCCTATGGCATCAAACTTTTCCTCCTCGCTGTGGTAAACCGTCCCGTCCGCTGCCATCAGATAGTAGATGATCTGAAGTGCATTTTGAGTAGCAATGCATTTCACCTCTGGCACAGTGCCCTTTTCCGACTCGGCAGCCGCAATTATTTCCTTTGCGGCTGCCGCCTTCTGAGCATCAGCTTTTTTCTTCTCCCGGCTTTGCTTTGCATCTGCCGCCATATCCTGCACGGTCAGTTTAGCCGCCTTGGCCGCATCGGCAGCTTTTTGCCAGGCTCCTGCAAAACCTGCTCCGATTTTCTTCTTATCCACTTCTACCTAACCTCCTTTATAGCACCAATGGAGCATCGGACTCCATCAGAGCATCAAATTCTTCCTGATTTGTAAACTGTGGCTCTCGCCCAAGAACCTTCTGAATGGTCACATTCCCTCGAATAACAAAATCAGAATCACCGGTGGACAGGCCTTGCTGCATATCCGCAAAGCCGGATATAAAGCCCTCTATGTCCTCGGCAAGATAATTGCTGACCTTCAGGTCCAGCTGTTCCTTAAATTCCTGAAGCTGCTTGAGGAACAGTGCCGCCTTTGCCTCCGAAAGGATCATCTTTTCGTGAATGAGCTGTGCCTCTTTCTTCTCATTGGATACCTCACGCACGATGGAAAGGGCTGCACGCCCAGCTCCTACATAATTGAAGCGGGTAACAAAGCGGCCGGAAAACAACACCCAATTGCCGCCGGATTCGATGGCGGCGTGGATCGCCGCATCGGCGGTATCGGCTACGGTAAAGGTCATGCTGGCAATGGTGAGCATCCGGTCAACGGTACGATTGCGGAAGGGGATGAGGGCTTTCCAGTTGATTTTATGGACATCGTTCCAACCTTGAATGTCGTCTCTGGACAGTTCTTGCAGCAACCGTCGCAGAAGGAAAAACGACCGCACGATACATTCGTTGATGATCACCGGAACGGTCTGCTTCCCGACTTGCATAGCAACGCCCATTTCGGTGCGAAGGTCAAACTTAAGAGGAATCAGATTGCCGTTTGAGTCCCGTTCTCCCAGCAGCGTTCCGTTGAACAGTTTGGATATATAAACGGAAAACTCCTTATACCCCTTGGCATCTTGCTTTTTGAACAAACGGGTTGAAGAAAATTCCTTCAAAAGGGAGACCAGCGGTCCCGGCAGCCCTGTGCCAAAACTGCCTTTCATAACGGAGCCGGAAGACCCTGCAACATCACTGACCATATGAAAGAACCAGTTTACAGTGCCAAACATAATCTTTTCGGGAAAATTCTTTCCCACGAGATCAAGGCCATCTTTATTAAGCGGTACACACTGAAACGCTCCCGCAACATCGGCGCCATAAACATTGCCCGTAAATTGCGTCAAAATGGAACAAACCAGTCCCAGCGGAGTCGGGTGGTGCGAAAAGTCACGAAGATGGTGTTGCAGACCTCCTCCGAAGGCAGCAGTTGCCTTGTCTGCGGCAATGGGAAACTGATTTTCCAGATGCTTTATGGCCTGTGCAAAATCGGTTCCTCCATAGCCCTGATATTTCGCAACCTTTAGCACCAGTTCTTCAGCCTGCTGGTTTCCCCATTGATTTGCATACGCAAGTGAAAATGTTCCGACAAACAAACTGTCCACTAAACCGGCAAGAACGCCGTTTGTAACTGCAAGTGCATAATCCGCCTTGTCAGCGTGATTGGTATAGCGATCCAGCTCCTGATTTACACGGGCCAGCTCCGTATTCAGGCGATCAATGCTTGGTGCTTCGACTTTCGCCTCAGCAGATACGACCTCCTCTGCTGACTCCTGATTGGCCTCCTTTGTCTTGTCTGACAAAGTAAATGTACCGTCAATAATTCCTGAGCACTGCGCTGACTGGGACCATTCGTAGCACTCATAGGCACGAGTAGCCAATCGTGGATGGGATTCATCCTGTACCAGCATCAACTCCAGCAGCTTGTTGGATTGTGAATCATTGACAAAGGATTTTAAGTCAAGTGCCTGTTTCAGGAATTCCTTTCGATCCACATTCTTACCATAACCATTGAGCCGGAGCAGTACATCAATGGTTTTGTCCGCTGTTCCGTCGCAGAGTGTGGCAGCTCTGTCCGCCGACAGTTCGCTGCATCGATCCCAGAACAGAAGCGCTCTTACCAAAGTCGGCGTGAGATATTTTCCAATAGCCGGGATGCGAACCAAGGGGCTTCGATCAATACCATTGACCAACTGCGCTGCAATAGAGTGGTAAAGGGAATGCTTGCAGGCAATGTGCCCGCATTCGTGTGCCAGAACGCTGGGCAGCAGCTTAAGTGGAAGGGTATTCACCAGCCCGGATGTCACATAGATATAAGGGCGGACACTACCGAATGTCGCTGCATTGGCCCGCTTGTCTCTCACATAATAAAGCTCCGGGGTGTCAATACCAAGCTGTTCACAGATAGGGGGCAATAAGCCGTATACCTCCGGCATCTGTTTCTCACCGAGGCGAATCGCAGTCGAGAGAAGATCAATTTTCGCAGCCTTTTCATCAAAATTTGCAGAATACGATTCCAGCAGCTTTACAAACTTCGGGAATTGATTCAAAGCACCTGCGGCTTGCCTGTCCAAGTCGTGCACATAGAGTTCGGCACGGTATGCCATATCGTCACACCCTTTCTTTTTAAAATTATTTTTCATGTTCAGATTCAAACTCAACAATGTCGTCCAGTTTGCAATCAAGCGAGGTGCAGAGTTTTTCCAGCACATTTACCCGGACATCTTCGTTGCGACCCAGCTTGGCCATTGCATTGGTGCTGATTCCCGCCAAGTGCGTCAATTCGGTTTTGCTAAGATTTTTATCGATCATCAGCTTCCAGAGCTTTTTGTAGTTTACCGACATATTTCGTTCTCCCTCTGCGTTGCGGTGTATGTTGCTTTACATTTTTAGTATAGCACAGCCGCATCAAAACCTCAAGAAAATTTTGAGATTTGCAAAATTCAAACATATATAAAGCAAACAGTAGTATTTCTAGTCAAATATGCGGGTAAAAACAAAAAGCACCAAGAAAAGTCTATCATAGACCCATCTTGGTGTTTTATTCTTGCTGCGCCAGACATCACGGTTTGATTTTCACTTTGTTATCAACCCATAGTTAGCCCCTCGCCTTTTCATTTAATAATCAATATACCCTTACTCCGTCTTGCTGCTTCTGGCCAGAGAGGCAATATCTCCCACGCCATTCAAGACAACGCTGGGACGATACGCATACTTCTTGAGCGTTTCGCGGGTGGAAACACCGGACAGCACCAGCACGGTCGACATACCGCTCTCCATACCGGAGATGACATCCGTATCCATACGATCCCCCACCATGACCGCTTCGGCAGAGTGACAGTTCAGCAGTCGCAGCCCTGTGCGCATCATCAACGGGTTTGGCTTACCGCAAAAATAGGCCTGTGTGCCGGTTGCCATTTCAATCGGTGCAATGAGCGCGCGGCAAGCCGGCGCAATGCCGTTTTCGATGGGACCGGAAACATCCGAGTTGGCGCCAATCAGCTTGGCACCGGACAACACCAGATTGGTCGCTTTGGTGAGCGTGTCCAGCGAATAAGACCGCCCCTCCCCCACCACAACATAATCCGGGTTCACATCATTCATCGTGATACCGGCATCATACAGTGCATTCAAAAGTCCTGCCTCGCCAATCGCAAAAACGGAACAGCCGGGCGCCTGACCTTTCAAAAAGGCGGCTGTCGCCAAGGCGCTGGTGTAAAAATGTTCCTCCGGCACATCCAACCCCATACGCGCCAGCTTTTGATTCAGCTCGCGCGGCGTGTAGCCGCTGTTGTTGGTTAAAAACAAATACTCTTTCTTCTTCTCGTGAAGCCACTGGATAAACTCCGCCACGCCGGGCAGAATTCGATTTCCGTGGTAGATCACGCCGTCCATATCGCAAATGAAACCTTTTTTCTGGTTAAAATCCAGTTTGTCGATGCTTTTGTCCATGCTCTATGCCTCATTTCTCGTTCGTCTTGTTCCTGTAAATCGGGCGCTCCTGCCTGTCTTTCAAACGCGCTTCAATCGCTCGTGGTGTACGTTTTAGAATATTGGCAATTTTATAGATATTAAAGCCCTTGTGGTGCATTTGGAGCAGCTGCTGTATCTCTCCATCGCTCCATGGCTCCCCCCCGCGCGGATACTTTCGAGCGTTCCGTTCACGGCGTTCCTGTTTAACTGCCGCTTTTTCTTCCTTCAACCGAAACAGATATTGCTCGTTGGATTCAATCGTGCAATGATCCAACATCTCAAGCAAGGCATTTTGAACTTCTTCCTTGGAGCAGCTGTCCTGCAAGGGCAGCGCCCGTCCACTGAGCGGATCAACTCCTCTACTTAAGCTTTCTACCATAGTTCGAGCAAGAAACGGATCCATGCCAGCGCCCCCTCCCCCGATAATTGTTTTTCTCAATCCTCCGATTGTTTCTCTTTTTCTTCCTGCAGCAATTTCAGTATTGCCGATTCTTTGGTGAGAATGTGGTTCATTTTGTTATGCAGATCCTCGATCATGATCTCGGTCTTCAGATTGACTTTGTAATCGTTTTCGGCGCGGCGGCGATCCTTTTCCTCCTGCCGGTTCTGGCTCATCATAATGAGCGGTGCCTGAATCGCCGCCACGCAGGACAACACCAGATTCAGCAAAATAAACGGATAGGGATCAAACGCCCGCTGCGCCAAAATGGTGTTGATTACCATCCACAGCAGCAACACCCCGGTGAAGGAGAAGATAAATGCCCAGCTGCCGGCAAATTTCGCAATACGATCGGCCGCTCGCTGGCCAAGTGAGTATTTTTCTTTGGCGGTATTGACCGACACCTTGCTGCTGGCCAACAGCGCCAAGATTTCCTCGTCGGACATATCGTGCTGAATATCGTTGACGATTTCGCGAATCAATTTGTTGGTTTCCTTCATACCGAGCGCTCCTTTCATCGGTTCCCGTACTTACACGAATAGTGTACTCTGTTTTATGCGAACCGTCAAGAAAAAGCCCACCTTCTCTTCACCCACAGCGCCAAAGCAGCATATACTGCAATGACACTACGCAAGGAGGCCATATGATGCAAAAAGGCAGGCACAACGCGTTTTCCGCCGTCGATTATGGCGGGCGACCGCTGATCGTTCCTCTGGATCGGTTCACCAAAGCCAATCCCTATTTCCGCACCGCTTTATGGACGGGCAAGCATTTTCAGCTAACGCTGATGTCCATTCCGGTGGGCGGCGACATTGGGTTAGAGGTGCATCCGGATGTGGATCAGTTTTTGAGCATCCAGGACGAATGTGCCGTTGTCCGGATGGGGCGTAGCCAAAACGCGCTGACATATCAGCAAAAGGTGACCAGTGGGTTTGCGGTTCTGGTTCCGGCCGGCACCTGGCACAATATCATCAACACCGGTAACGCCCCGCTCAAGCTATATTCGATTTATGCTCCGCCACAGCACCCTTTCGGCACGGTACACAAAACCAAAGCCGACGCCGAAAAAGCCGAGCAGCAATAACGAATATCCCGCACCGGTTTGCGCTGCACTATGACTTCACTGATCACTATCGCTGTTGTCTGGATGCCGGCACAATAATGTCGCCGGTACGCAAAAGCAGGGACTCGAAGATCTTCGAGTCCCTGCTTTTTAACAGCTTCACCTTCATGCAGATTTTCTATTTATTATCGTATCACATTCAGCATTCGGTCGAGCGAATCACTCCTGCTCGTCCAGCGTGAGCGCATAGGCGGGCAGGAACTCCTCCAAAAAGCAGTCGGCCGCCGGCAGATGCATATCGCGCACCGCCTGTTCGGTGGACAGCCGCGCTTTCTCAAATTCCCGGTTGCCGTGGCGACATTCCTCCACACATTTGATGAGTGCCGACAGCTTATCCGCCGCTTTGACAAGCCGGGCTTCCTGCTCGTCGCCCGGCTGCGGCGACAGCACCGGCTGGTACGCATCACGCAGATCCTCCGGCAGCATGGACAACAGCTTCTCGGTGGCAACATTCTCCACCTCGCGATAGGCATCGCGAATGGCAGGATTGTAATATTTTACCGGGGTGGGCAAATCACCGGTGATAATCTCGGTGGTGTCATGATACAGCGCCAGCAGCACGCAGCGATCCTCCCGCACCTGACCGCCGAACCGGCGATTGGTTAGCAGCGCCAGCGCATGCGCGATCACCGCCACCTCGTAGGAATGTTCGCAGATATTTTCCGGCTGGGTGTTGCGCATCAGCGACCAGCGGGAGATGTATTTCATACGCGACAGCATCGCGTAAAACGACGACGACATTACAATCACTTTCCTTTATAGATTATTTCAATAAAACAGTTGGCAAAACTTTTCCACCTTGTTCTCCAAGGGGAAGGCTTGCGGAGTTCCTGTGTTTGCTAAAATCGGCGGGTCATTTTGTGGCGGGCGCAAGCCTCCCTCTGACGAGGGAGGTGGATTTTTGCGCAGCAAAAAGA
>OGIE01000165.1_pt1 | contig 94803 bp, 90 predicted proteins | sample 1571581 | NCBI WGS metagenome assembly OGIE01 (sample SAMEA2582021, study PRJEB24529) | metagenome | biome: Human gut stool | place: China | collected 2011
CTGCCTTGTTTTATTGCGTATTTCTACGCAGATTGTCAAGGAACAAAGCGCACCCACCCCAAAAATAATTAACCTTTCCTACCAGCCTACAAGCAGTTTCCACTACAGCCCGACGCTCCGGGTCCAGGTCAGCGGGCAGGTCAGCCAGCAGCTTCTTTGCTGTGGCGTCTGAGATCGTGAGGTCCCCAGCCAAGGCCGCCAGCATGTCAGAGTTTGCCAGCAGTTCATCCAGAGCCTTGTTCTGTTCCTCGGTGAAAGAATAAAATACCCGCATATCATCCGGAGTCCTGGCGGTGATCGTCACAGTGAGTATTTGCTCTGTCCAGGCCGGAGTGTCTCCGGAGGCGGGATGCTCCACCTCTCTGGAGGAGGAGGCAAGTTTTGTCATGTCCCAGAAGACTGTGCGCAAGGCCTCTACATTGGCCGCATCCAATATCGCCACGGTCGTTCCATCAGCAGCGCCCGCCGTTTTGGCGGCAAACACCGCCAGGATATCAGACCAGGGGGGCGGCTGTCCTTGGATCTCCAGCGTGTCATATCCACCCTCCGCCTGCATACTGGCGATCTTCTCTCCCAATTCGCCGTTGATCTGTGCCACCGCCTGGGCGGGAGAGATGGCTCCGGTTGTTTCATCAGGTCCGGCAAAAAAGATCCCCAGCGGTGAGGCAAGGATGATGCCGCACAGACAGATGACGACCACGACTGCGATCACCACCCCACCGCCTGCTGTGGCTGCGGCGGCCAGAGCCTTAGCTGCCGCGATCACGGCGCGGAGCGCGCGGTTTGCCGCCTGTGCGGCCTGTCTGGCTGTCACACGGGCCGCCTTTGCGGCCTTTTGGGCTCGTGCCAGCCTGGCTCCCGCCTCCGCCGCACGGCGGGCCTGTTGGGCCGGAAACGCTCTTACAGGCGGTTTCCCACCCGGCTTTCCAATCCCAGCCGTTTGGCGAATGGGATGGCCAGCCGATTTGACCGGCACGCCTCGCTCTTTTACTACCGTCTTTGCGGTGCTGCCCATAGCCTGCCTGGAAGCCTCCGCATGAGGCCGGGGCTGCACACGAGAACCACTTGTCTGCCCAAACACCTGACGTGGCTGCTTGCAGGCCCCTATGCCTTGTGGCCGTTTTCCCGAGGGAGGAGCTGCCGAGGGGCCGTCCTCTCTCACAGGCAAGCGCCGTTCCAGTTTCCCGCTGCGGAGAAGGTTGCCCTGACGCTCCCGCATAAAGGACGCTTTTCCCTGCTGCAAGGCGCTTGGCGGTGTGGTAGGCGCAGGATCGGCTTGCATCTTCAGATAGGCGTCCTTGGTCTTGATATTTCTTTTTTGAGGCGTTCGGAGTGCGGACTGTGGCTGGGGGCTGCTTCTGCCCACACTCTGCGCCCGGAGCGGATCTCCCGCTTCTTTCCCGCGGCGGCGGCCCCTTGGAGGCAGAGTGCCGTCATCTCTTGGTCTTGCCGCTCCTGGCGGATCGTGACTGCCAGGGTATCCGTCCGGGCCTGCATCCGGGGTATGTTTTGCACCTTCCTTTCGCTTTCCAAGCAGACGCTCGGCCAGCTGCTCCGCCCGTTTGACACCGCTCACCTCGGCATCGCCCAGCTGGTCACCGCCGAAGTTATCCCGTTGGCCGTGTTGGGCCGTGTCCCGCAGCTGGCCCCGCAGGCGCTCTGTGCCGTCGTCCAGCCCTCGCCGGATCAATTCCTTCGGTGCGGACTTGACCCGTTCTTTCAAAGTGTGCTGCACCTGGGGTTTCTCTTTGATTTTATCGATATATCTCACCTCGATCCAGGGGGAGGGGCCTTGGCCCCTCCCTGGTTTTATTACGCGGCCAAGTCAGAGGGCTTGGTGGTCATCAGTTTATAGAGCTGCGTATGACGAGGGAAATTGTCCATGAAGGGCACAATGGCGCTGCCGCACTTGATGAGACCCCGTCCAAAGTCCACATTGGTGATGTAGGAGAGCTGGTTGTCGGAGATATTCAGCAGCCGGGCCAGCTCCAGCCGGTCGGTGCTGGCCTGGTTGAGCATGACCAGGAATTCACTGTTGGCCAGCATGGTCCGGGCTGTGTGGGACTGGAGCAGATCGTCCACATTCTGGGTCAGGCCGGTACAGCAGGCACCGTACTTCCGCACCCGCTTCCAAAGGGTGAACAGAAAGTTGGCGCTGTACTCATGCTGGAACAGCAGATAGATCTCATCGATATAGATCCAGGTATTCCGCCCCAGGCGGCGGTTGCGGGTGATTCGGTTGAGAAAGCTGTCCAGGATTACCAGCATGCCCATGGAGAGCAGCTGTTTGCCCAGCTTCCGGATGTCATAACAGGCGATGCGGGAGCTCATGTCCACATTGGTGGGTTTGGCAAAGGTGTTGAGACTGCCCTCCGTGAACAGTTCCAGGGCCAGAGCCACATCCCGCGCCTCTGCCTCCGGCTGGCGCAGCAGTTCGGCGTGAAAGTCCTGGAGTGTGGGGGCCTGGCCCAGGCAGCCGTCCCGCACATAGTCGTGGTAGCACTGTGCTGTACAGCGGTCGATGATAGACTTCTCCTTGGCAGACAGCTTTCCGGCCCCCACAGACTGCTCACAGAGGGAAAGCAGGAACTCCGATTTCAGCACCACGGGGTTTTCACCCTCGCCGTAGCCCTGCTCCATGTCCATGGCGTTGATGTGGTTGCTGGAGGTGGCGGAGATCTCCACCACCTCGCCCCCCAGCCCTTCTACCAGAGGACGGTATTCCGACTCCGGATCGATGATCAGGATGTCATCCTGGGTAGAGAGAGCCAGGGCGGTAATCTCCCGCTTGGCAGTAAAGGATTTACCGGAGCCGGACACGCCCAGAACAAATCCGTTGCCGTTGAGGAGCTGCTTGCGGTCGGCAATGATGAGATTTTTGCTGATGACATTCTGGCCGTAGTAGATGCCGCCCCGGTCCCGGATCTCCTGGGCTTTGAAGGGCATGAGGACGGCCAGGGCCTCGGTGGTCAGGGTCCGCAGGGCATCGATCCGCCGCAGCCCCATGGGGAGGGCGGTGACAAGGCCCGCGTCCTGCTGCCAGTTCAGAGTGGTCAGCTGACACAGATGCTTGCGTGCGATGGACTGGAGAGTCTCTGTGTCGCTGTCCAGCTCCTCCTTGCTGTCGGCCAGATGCACCAGAGTCACCACGGCGAACATCATGCGCTGATCCCGTGTGGTTAGATCATCCAGCATTTCCCGCGTCTCTTTCCGCTGCTGCTCCAGGTCGTAGGGCACCACCGCAGAGAAGTTGTTATTGCTGTTCTGCCGCCGCTGCCAGTTGGTGACGTTGGTCTCCACCCCCAGCAGGCGGTTCTGCATCTCACGCACGGCCTCATCGGTGGGGACAGGGATCACGTCGATGGACAGCATCATGGTGCGGTTCAGACTGGTAAGCTCATTGATCATGGAGTCCTTGATATAGCTGGCATACTCCTTGAGGAACATGGCCCGGCCATATTTATCGCCCATGATGAAGTGATCCTTCCGAAACTCCACACTGTCCGGGCAGATGGTGTCCTTGAAGGAGCGTCCTGTTTTCATGCACTCCCGCAGGTCGATATGGAACCGGGACTCCTCGCCTACTCGGTAAAAGTCGTGGAGCACACGCAGTCGCTCCACCGCGTCCAGCTCCTCACAGTGGGAATCCAGGTGATTGAGCCGGGTGGTCACATCATTCATGACCCGGTCAAAGAAGGTGCGGGCCTCCTCGGGCGTTTTCTTATGGGCGGATACTGTGACATATCGCTCCTGCACCATGCTGTTGGAGGAGTCGGTGACCTTGTCCAGCAGCATGGCGTTGTACTCCGAACGGCCTCCGTCCAGATGATCCCCCTGGGGCGGGATCAGGATCTCCTGCTCGAAGTTGCGGCGGTTGAGCCGCTTGTTGTTGATGGTAATTTTGGTGGTAGAGCCGGTGTCCAGGGCATTGAGCAGTTCCGAGTAGCCCAGGAACATGGAGGTCTTGTCCTCTTTGGAAGCAATGGCGTAATTGATGTCAGAAAAGCGGATGGTTTTTGAAAATTTCCCGCCAAACTGAAAAAGCCCATCCGGCCAGAGACGGCGGATGGGGATAGTATCCTGTACAGACTTGGGCACCGAAAGGTGCTCTTTGTCCTGCTTCAGTGTGTTTTGAAGGGTTTTAATCAAGTTGGATGGCCTCCTTTATTGATGTGTGTTCCATAAGTTTGACATAGAGATCCTCCGTTCGGAATAAGAGCCGTTTGGGCATGAGAAATTCTGAGCGGATATAAGCCATGAGAAAGCGTTCCAGGGTCATGCCGTTGTAGGTGAAAAAACCGCCCAGGGCAAAGGGAAACGCGGCCAGGATGCACACCCAGCCGATCTCGCCTGTCCCAAGCACCGGACGCAGGCAAAAGTACACGACTAGCGCTACCAGAACGGCCAGAAGGGCAAACAAAAATTGCCGCAGGGACAGGCCGAAAAATAAGCTTTCCTGGTAATTCCGGACCTCTTTATTGATGCGGACCTCCAAGATCTCACCTCCTATATTTCTGCTTGGTTTTCATGGACAGACCGTTGCAAAGCCTGCCCGGCTATGGTACCATTTGCTCAACTTAGAAAGGGAGTGGAGCGTATGGCATACTTGATGCTCGGGATCGTGATGATTTTTCTCTCCATTGTGTTCCGGGTGGCAGCCGTGTTTCGCCTGACCATTCCACTGCTTTATGCGCTGATTGTCCCCACCGTGTTCCATGAATGGTATTATGCCAATCAGACTCTGGCCAACGTCATCTGGTATGTGCTGCTGGCGGTGGTAGTCCTATCCTGGGTAGTTTCCCTGGTTCGGAAGGTTCGGGGCATTCTGCTCCGGCGGAGAGAGGACAAGATGCTGGAGCTTATCGTGCTCAACCGTATGCGGGAAGCCCAAATGCATGGGGAACCAGAACCGGATGGTGGATATAAGATCCAGGTGGATGACCTGTTTGACGATAATTAACCAAGCCCCATCAATTCCCGGATGATCCGGTCGCTCATCTTGATCGAGCCTACCAGCACCAGCATATTGAAGATCAATTCTCCAATGTAGTTCCAGACCAGTGTGGCCGGTGCTGTGGAAGCATCCCCCACAGTGGGCGGTGCGGAAGCAAACTGTGAAAAAATAACACAGGCCAATACAATGATACAGCCCTCCAGACAGATGGCGGCATAGCTTTTAAGAAAAGCGACGCCGATGCTGCTGGAGGGCTGTCCGGCGAAACTGGCCAAGGGGATAGGTGCAATGGCGGTCGCCATGTAGAGCTTGAAAAAGCGGGAGTAAACGGTCAGGATCATAACGAGGGACAAGACCCAGATAAACAGAGACCCCAGCAGGGTGACCGCCCAGAGTGGGATGGATTCCAACAGTCCTACACTTTCAATGGCGGTAATAAGTTTCTCCGGCAGTGTGGTGGGCGACATGGCAGTCATGCCGGATGCGTCCATGATGGTGGATACTGCACCCTGGGCTATTCGGAACAGGGCGTTCATCAGTTCCATACCATAGGTCACTGCCGCCTGAGCCAGCACAAACCGGATAAAGCATTTGAAGGCCACCTCTGGGCGCTTGATCTCAGTAAAGCTGCCGCAGGTCTTGACCACGCCCATCACGAAAAACAGCACCAACAGAGCGTAGCCAATGGCTTGAAGTGCGCCGTTGATGCTGACGATCACATTCCAGATCCCGCCGCCTTTGAATTCCTCCGGGGTAGTGCTGATCAGGGTCCAGATCTCTGCGAGTTTGTCGTTCCAGGTCTGCAGTGCGGAATTCAGATTGTCTACGATCCAGTTTCCGCTGCCCATGTTGCATCACCTCCTTCAACAAAAGACTTGTGATTGAAAAAATGTGCTACAAATGCTATACTGCACTTGGCCCCAGGAGGCACGGTAGAGAGAGCCATCGGATAGCAGGGCGACCATATATGGGGCAACTGTCACTGACTATCGCGGAGGTGTTGCCGATGGTTTCGGATTTCTTAACAGTTGCGTCTTTTACAGTTCTCATGCTGACAAAATTGTTGCTTAATTCTTGCTCTTTTACCGGCCTCTTAAATTATTAGTAAAATGCTGTGGATGCTGATATCCACAGCATTTTTACTTAATTTTATAATTTTATCCGGTAATGAGAGTGAGGATCTCCTTGGTGAAGGTGATCACAATACCGCCAGCGATGGTGAGCATGCCGTTGGCCCGCTGAGAGGGGTCGTGGCTCTTGAGGGACAGGCCCAGCTGGAGGACACCGAAGCCCAGCAGGATCAGGCCGATGGCTCGAATTAGGGAGAAGATGAACTCGGAAAGGTTGTTGACGACCGTCAGCGGATCGTCTGCGGCAAAGGCCGGGACGACCATAACGGTCAGCGCCAGAATGAGGCAGGAAAACAGGGCGTACAGTTTCCGTGCGCGGCGCTCATACTTACGGGTGGTCAGATCATGTTTCATGCTGCAGTCTCCTTTTCTTTGTTGGTTTCATCGGCAGAAATAACCTGGAAGAACGGTGTGCCTGGAATGGCCGGTGTGGTGTTGTGTCCATGGTGAATGTACGGCGCTCCGCCTCCGTCCACGGTGTAGCGGATAGCGGGGTGCTCGGTCAGTTCATACTTTAGGTCCATGACGGGTTTTGCTCCCCGGATAAACAAGATGCAATAGCGATTATCCAACGCACGAACCTCATCGGGGGTAAGCAACTCCCGTCCGCTCATCTGGAAATTGGTGGAGTAGGAGCCCGATTTGCCCTTAGTCTGCCCATGGGTCTTTGTATCAATGGTGGCCTTGCCCAGGGCTTCAGAGATATACTTATGGGTGCTCTGCTCGTTGCCGCCCAGATAGAGGATGGTGTCCGAGTTGCCGGGAATGGTCTCCCAGGAGTCCTTGTATAGCTCCTTGATCTGGGCCATGTTCTGAATGATGGTGCTGGAGGAAATGTTGCGGGAACGCATGGTGGCCAATTCACGAGTGTACCCTGGCAGCGGCATGGCCGCGAACTCATCCAATACAAAGTGGACGTGCCGGGGCAGCGACCCATGATGGATCTGGTCCGCGCTGTAATAAAGCGTCTGAAATGCCTGGGAATAGAGCAGGGACACCAAGAAATTGAAGGTGTTGTCATTGTCCGGGATCACGGCATAGAGAGCACATTTCTTTTCTCCCAGGGTATAGAGGTCCATATCGTCGTGGTCCGTGATGGCCCGGATCTGGGGCAAGTTGAAGGGGGCCAGACGAACCGCGGCGGAGACCAGGATGCTCTTGGCAGTCTTGCCCGCGCTCTGCTTGAATACTTTGTATTGCCTGAGAGCCACGCTTTCCGGTTTCTCTCGTTCTATGGCTTGGAACAGCAGATCCAGGGGGGAGAGATACTCGTCATCCTCCTCTCGAACCTCCGCGTATTCCAGCACCCGCATGACCATGGAGAAGTTCTGCTCATACTCCGGGGCCTCCTGGAACAGCATGAGGATGATGGCCTGGAGGAGCGCCGTCTCCGCCTTGGTCCAGAACGGATCAGATTCATGGCTGCCCTTTGGTGTGGTAGCCTGGATGAGATTATTAACCAGCTTGAGGACATCTTTTTCATCCCTCAGATAGCGGAATGGGTTATATCCGTCCGACTCCTCCAGGTTGACCAGGTTGAGTACCCGGATGTCATATCCCTTGCTTTTCAGCCACCCTCCGGTGGCTGTGAGCACCTCCATTTTCGGGTCGGTAATGACATAATTGGTGTTGGCCTCCAGAATGTTTGGTTTCACATAGCTGCGAGTCTTGGCCGCGCCGCTGCCGCCAATCACCAGGACGTTGAGGGAGCGGCGGTGCTTGTGGGTGTCCAGGCCCAAGCGGACATGGCGGGTCAGGATCTTGTTCTCTTTTTGGCGGAACATGGCGTTGACCTGCCGGGGAGAGCCCCAGGCGGCGGAGCCGTGCTCCTCACCGTCCCGAGTGCGCCGTTGCTCAGAGGCGTAGACGCATAGGCCCATGATATAGAGGCCAGTACAGATCAGGATGGACAGCAGGCTTTTGTCTGTCCAATGGATATCCAGCGGGTGCTGGAGCGCCGTTGTCAGATTGGTAAGAAGTTCCGGCAATCCACGCCCCAAGGATTGGGCAATGAGCAATGCGCCCCAGACCACCGGAACATAGAAAAACAGGGCCAGGACAATGTCCCCGGCCCTGGAGCTTTGCTTCAGGAAAACTCACCTCCAGACAAAACACAGGGGACTCAGCAGATGGATTCGTCTGCTGAGTCCCCTTATTTATGGTGTGATGACAACACACGGAATGTGCTGTTGTTTGGCATAAGCGATGGTATTTCTGGTTCCACCACGCTCACCCGTATAGACCGCGATCACCCGCCCGGAGTGATCTACCATCCATTCATTGCGGCGCTGGTATGCGGAATAGGAGAACTCCTGACTAATACAGCGCACCATATCTGCGTGCCATATCACCTCCACATAACGACTAGTCCAAGACGCACTCCAATGAAGCCCAAAATTTTCATACGGAAGTGCGCAGATCAGTTTCAGTCGGTCATCTGATACTCTGCGTTTAAGAACCAGCTCTGCCGCGCAAATATCTACCCCCTTTGCCATACCTGAAATAAAGGTAGTAAACCCATCTTCTATCGCTCGGTCGATTTCCAGTCCTAATCGTACACATAACTGTTCTTCTGAGATGTTCAGCTTTTCTGGTCTGTGTCCCGTAAAGCAGCAACGGTGTTTCCGTAGCTCTTGCTCATGCATAAACCACTCCTCCTTCGGCGTAGACTATAACATTATCTAATGCAATAGTCTATACCTTCGAGTGAGCAATTCCATATTATCTAACTATAGCATTAGATAATAGGAGCATGAGATATGGTGAAACTGAATGTGTTGGAATTGCTGGAGAAACAGGGCAGGACAAAATATTGGCTCTATAAGCAACTTGGAATGAGCTATCAGAATTTCAACCGAATGGTAAACAATGAAACTCAGTCTATCAAATTGGAGCGAATTGAAACCCTGTGTTTATTGCTAAACTGCACACCAAATGACTTGTTTTTAATCGATTGTGAGTGTGAACATACGCCCCAACCGTAGGGGCATTATCTCTGCTTGGGGCGTCCTTTTTGTTTGCTTCTGGCCGGAGCTGCTTTGTGCTTCCGATCCAGCTGCTCCCGGTACCCCTTCAGCTGTGCCAGAACAGAGGGGCGCTCATGGGTCGTCTCCGTACTGATTTCGCTCTTGGAGATACTGGAGCTGCCGCTGATACCGGCCAAGTCGAACTCCGACCGAGACTCTTTTTTTGGCGTTCTTTCCTCCCGGATCACTGAATCCCGCATGGGGGCTTGCTCCTTGACTGGTGTGCTCTGGCGATCCTGCGGAAGGTATCGGATGCGCTCAAAAATGAGATTGGCTCGCTCCAGCTCTGTGACTGGCATGGCCACATCTACCACCTTGCCGCGACCATCCGAATCCCGGATGACAGAAAACAGGATCTTCTGTTTGACTGCTCTCTGCTTGAATGCCTGATACTGTTCCGGCGACATGGGGAACATTCGGATATCCCGTGTCTCCCGGAGCATTTTTCCCATGTTGACCTTCCCGGACAGGGTCTTGTGATGCTTTGCCAAAGCCAGCGTGATGGCCAGTAGATTTTTGAGAGCAGATGCACCCAACCGAACTGTCACTTCTGTGCCGGTCAACATCATGCGAACCATCTGGTCGGCAGCCTCACCGCCTCCGATGTTCATTGTGTTCCACCTCTTTTCCTCTTGTTTCGGTTTTGCGGATATCTTCTTCCATCTGCTTACTTGCCGTCTGGATTTCCCGGCACAGGGCCAGCTTTTTGCGTTCTGCGCGGATCTGCCGGTTTAGCTCGGCAAGCTGGTTATACACCTCCGTTTTTTCTTGTGTCAGATGCTCAGAGGGGACGCCGCACTGTTCCAATAGGCGCACGGCTTGCATGTAGCGGGCAAACTCTTCCTCCATGCCGGACAGCCCGTTCTCATAGCACACCTTGGCCGGTGCCAGAGCCTCCACATCCGCCAGGGCGTCGTACAGCGCCTGCCGCTTCTTTTTGCGCACATTGAGGATGGTGCGCTGCTTCATCAGATTGGCCAGCGTTTCCTCTGTGCGGCTTTGATAGGCGGTCATTTCGTCAGTGGTGGAAATGTTGTTCTCTCGCAGGAAAGCGAACTGTGTCCGGTACTGCTCAAACTTCATGACTTCCTGCCGCAGGTGCGGCGTCATCCTGGGGGGATACTGTCGCTGTTCGATTTTTCCCAGTAGGTAGAGATAATGAACGTACAGGGCCAAAAAGCCCGTGTATTTGGGGTGTCTGCGGTAGGGACGAAACATGGGCCTGTCAGCAAATGCGGCCCGTTGACCCGTCTCGATTTCCTCCAAATTGCCCAGAATGGCGGCACGGATACCGTCCTCTGTGAAGGCGGCATTTTTTCTGCCTGGATACTGAAACCGCTCCTGCCTCCGCAGGCGAAATCCCAGGCGGTTTCCGTGGCGGATCTCGTAGCCCTTGTGCTCCATGAGCAGGAAGAAGTGTCCCAGGTCATTGGCGTCCTCAATGGACTCCCGGAGATCCGCCTCCAGCATGGAGCGGAAGGTGGGTTGACCCTTGGATTGACGCAGCCACTCCACATAGCTCATGGATTTGGAGGTCTCTCCGGATAGGATCACAGAGAGGCCGTGCTCCCGGCACAGCCGGTCTGAGATGGCCCGGATCTGGCAGTAATAGCTTCTGGCGTTGCTATGATATTTCTCGCCGGTGTCCGCGTTTACGGAGTTGAACACAATGTGCGAGTGGATATGCCCTCGATCCACATGGGTGGCAATTACCGCCTCGTAACCGTTCAGATGCTCCGCAGCGAAAGTCTTGGCAATTTCCAGAGCCAGCTCGGGAGAGATTTCACCAGGCTTGAAGGACTGGACAATATGGTAATACTGGACGCCCCCCATGTTTTCGGTGTCCCGTTTCGTCTCCAGCATCTGACGGCACTCCCGGCCTGGCTCACAGCCCTGATGGGCAGTGAGGATCTTCTGCTCCGTCTTATCGCCATTCAGGATATAGTCGATCCCGATATCCAACCGACCTTTCCGAGCCAGGATCTTGGTGACGGCCATTACGGATTGGCCACCTGGTACATCAACTCATAGACTTTATCCAGCAGGAACAGTCCACGCTTGGCATCCTCTGCCGTGGCGATACCGGCATTGACGCTGCGGGCGATCTGGTTGATGTTATTGCCGATGTGATGAATCTCCGTGCGGAGGTCCTTGATCTCCTGGGAGGGTCTGGCCCGAATCGGAGTCCCATCGATGAGCCGGACGATATAAGCCCGTTTACACAGTCCGCAGAGTTTGGCCTGACGGCAGAGCTGCTGATACTGCTCCGCCGTCAGCTCGATGTGCAGATGGTGCTTTTCTTTTGGGCGTCCCAAGCGTGCCTCCTTTCTGCGGCTTTGCCGCAAACCTTCCGCCTGCAGGCGGCATTGGGGTCAGGGGTTTCCCCTGCAAGCGCGCAAAATGTACATTTGCGCTATGCTTGCCCAACGCCGCCCAGGCGGCGTTGGCTCGGCCCCGCTGAAGCGGGGCCTGCCTTCAAGCGGTAGGTGGATTATGATCATGGCAGGCCGGGCCTGCCAACTCCATAGAAAAGAAAAATTACCGCTCTGGACCGGAGCGGCGATGCTTACTTTGTGGCCTGGCATACTCGATATCCTTCAGTTCCAGTGCGGAACGGCGGGGGATGTAGGCGGCATATCTGGCGTAACTGTATCCATCACTGTTCACAAGGATGCCGTCCTGCTGCTCTCGACAGCATATCAACAGGCAGCGAAGCGCACCGTTATGCGGATCTACGCCGGTGAGTGCCGTGTTGTCTCTCAAAAAGGGGACATCCTCCTGTAAATTGGCGGAAAAACAGCGGTATTGCTGTTCGGTCAGATGGATGACTTTCACGACCTGGAAGGGTGTGAAGCCTACCATGCTGTTGTCCTCCTGCAACGCCCGAACATGGTTTGGCTTCCGGTAGAATTTTGCAGAAGCTATTTTCTCTGTCATAATCATCTCCATTTCGATGCAAGGGTGTCTACTGAAACACCCTGAAGGTAAAAAAATCCGGGCAGGGTGTCACATCAGACACCCTGCCCGGATTTATAATATACCCAATTATCGTTCCGGAGAACGGCTTCTTTTCCGTGTTGTCCGTAATCCCGTTGGAGGATTCTGTCGCTCGATTTTAGGCAGTGGCTCCAAGGATATCTCGCTCAGATCCACGTCCAAAGGTTTGGATGCATTTTCAAGGACATGCTTGAGGCTGTGCTGGACTCCAATGTTGGTCACGTCGATCTCATTGACACACTGACTCAACCAGGGAAAACGTTCCGCCAACTGCTCCATCAGACCAATCACATCCAATGTAGTCAGTTTATCTGCTGAGACATATACGGAATATTGGCGATGCTCAAATCCATTAGCCGTCATAAATCGTCGGATATCTTGATACGCCTTTTTATAGTATTGAGCATTTTGGGGCGGCTCCGTATGCGGGTAGAGCTGCTTCAATGTCTCCTGATGCAGATCGAACGTGATCTGCTTTCTGCTTCCAATGTTGGACATATTAGGCCATTTTCCGTCTTTGGATCTTCCACGCCTGAGACAGCACATCCTCCTGTGTACCATCATCATCATACCAAGTGCAGGAAGCTGCGAACTTGGGGAACCAATCTGTCCGAAGCAACGCCATCAAAATGGCCCACATATTAGAGAAATCTTCTTCGCCGCCACAGCCCGCAAAGGACAGTTTATCGCCATCGGAAACGCAGGGCAATCCTTTTGCCGCAAAGTTTTTTTGGATCGTCTGCCGCACAGTATCCACGGCATATCCGTACTGCTGGATCTGCTCCTTATCAAAGGTGAACTCGACTTTCATGCGCGCACCTCCTCCTGTTGTTTCATTATACCTGCCTCCTGGGGAGTTATCAAGGGCAATCGGCAGACAGTAGGCCGTCACGCACTCTGGGCCAGCTCCCGCGCGATCCGTTCCTTGGACAGAGCGGCGTAGGCATCCGTAACCTCAATGCCGGTGGCGGAGTAGCCCTCCAGCACGGCGGCCAGCACTGTGCTGCCGGAACCGGCAAAGGGGTCCAGGATACGCCCACCCGGCTCCGTGATCTTCACCACATCCCGCATGAGCTGCAAGGGCTTTTCCGTCAGGTGGATGCGGTTCTGGGGATTGCCATACTTGAATACGCCGGGCAGACAAGGGACAGGTCTGCTGATGGGCATATCCCCGTTGGAGCCCCAGACAATGTACTCAGCCTGCTGGCGGAAGCGGCCCTTCTGGGGACGGCTGTTGCCTTTGTCCCAGACAGCTGTACCGCGCCAGATCCACCCCGCCCACTGGAGCGCATCTGTGGCTGCAGGGAGCTGCCGCCAATCGATGAACATGCACACAGGGGCACCGGGTTTACAGACCTTGCGGGCGTCATAGAGCCATTCAGCGGCCCAGCGGGTCCAGGAACGCTGATCCTTGGAGTCGCCGTCAAAGGGAGGGGGCGCGCTTTCCCCCATGCTGGAATATTTCTTGTCGGTGGGCTTGTTTTTCTCCGCCTGGGTCCGGCCCCCGGAGGCATAGGGGGGATCGGTGATAACCGCATCAAAGGTATTAGGGTCGAACTCGCGCAGGACCTTCAGTGCGTCGCCGTGGATGATCTCCCAATTGGGACGGATCGCAGTGATGTTATCGCTCATAGGCATGTTTCTCCTTCTTTCCTTTGGATTGATCTTGGAGCGCGGGCAGTTCCGTCTCCACATATTCGCTGATGATACACAGCGCCTCATGGTAACTGTGGCAATTCCCTCCGGTGATGCGGTCACACATCTCTTTGGCCTGGTCGCCCATGCCATGCTCTCGGAGCGTTCTGGACGCTGTCCCCATCAGGTTGAAGATATTACCGTCTTGTTCAATCAGCGAACAGTGCGGTTTCGGTCGCTCCTGCTGGTTCGGCTGATCCAGGAAACCACCCAGCCGGTTGGGTACATAGTCAGACAGCCAAGTGCCGCCGAACTGGCTGTGCGTCTGAATCCGCCACATCGCAAGTTTTCCCACATTCAGCTCCACCCCCTCAAAAGAGAACAGCAGGTTTGTGAGGCCGTCGTGCTGGAATGTGGCCGCATGTTCAAATTTGGTGCCATTCAGCAGGATTCCTTCCTGGGTGAGCAGGTCGTTGATTCCATCCACCCATTCCTGAAGGTCGCCGCCACAGCCCTGGAGGATCAGCCCCTCCTCATCGGTCATGCGCCGCAGGTCCTCCGTGGTCTTTTCTTGGATCATTTAACCTCCTCGCGCTTGGCGCTTTTCTTTTTTCTGGGAGAAGTGCGTCCCTTCGGTTTGGAATCTGTCACAACGGGGATGTCCAGTTTATTGGCACGCTGGATCTCCGCCCACATCCCTTCCATGACCGGTCCATAGACATTGACCTGCTGGCACTTTTCTACCAGCCGCAGGCCCATCTCCCGTGCAGCCTGGTCCTGCACCGGGTCACCCGGATCTGCGATGGGCGGGAACATGAGATGGGGGCAGACTGGGATGTCGCCCGCCTGAAAGACTTCCTGGGCTTTCTGTCTGGCAAACTCAATGTTTTTCTCTACTTCGCCCCGGAGGGGCGCGCAGATATACACTAATTTGGGGCCGTGGTCTTTTGCCGGAATTTGAATACGGAAGGACTCCACATAGTCGCTGGCCATTTGACGGAGCTGCCGGTAGTCCTCCTGGGAGGGATGGTAGGCATACCAATCGATCCGGTCACCATCTACCCAAATATGCGGATCAACGCCATCCCGCAGGTAGGGGTTGTTGGGGATCTTCTGTTTTCCCCATACATCCTTGAACCGAAGAGTCAGCTTGTCCACCACACCCTGATTGCTGTCCAGCAGCGTCAGGCGAAGAGCTGCATAGTGATCCGCATGGCCCAGTGTAACAAATTCAGCCCTCACCTGACGATTTCTGTCCAAGCCACCCAGGCAAGCACGGCCTACAAAGACCGGATCATGGATTACAGCCCCGTCCGCAAACAGTTTGCGGAGTTCCTGCTCAAAAAAGTTGCTCATCTGCTCATCTCACAGCCTTTCTGTTTCTTGGGGGGAGAAGGAGCTGGCTGTTGAGGAGCCAGTTCGTCTCGGGACGAATCCCGGATCACAGAACGGTTTTTCCCGCTGATCACCAGGGTGTCCAGTGTATCGTTGCGGATTTCCTCACCGCTGATCACCAATGCGCTGCCTGTCAGACGCACATCCCCGGATACTTTGCCATAGACCGCGCAGTGGCCGGACAGAATGGGAACGCCCATGGTATCCTTGTCATTGAGGATCATGGAAAACCCGGAGGCCCTGGCAGAGGCGCTGAGCACAGCGCCGCGTATATAGGCATTGTCCTCTGCCCGCGCATGGCCGGAAAGGACAGCGCCCATAGAGATATAAGCGTTGCCGCAGACGACCGCCTCTCCGCGCAGAACAGCCCCCTTGTCAACATAGGCGTCATTACAGGCAATGGCATCGTCAAAAATCCATGCGGTATCGTCCGGCTCAAAGGAAAGGTTGCTCTCGCTCTCCACGAAGCCACCTAAATCACCTGCTCTGACCTCCGCACTCACATCTCGGAGTGCCCGGATACGATGAAGGAAGGGATACTTTTCGTGTGAGATCTCCGTGATTTCATATTTCTGATTGCTCGTTGTTCTCATCTCCTTTTTTATGCAGCTTTTTGGAACAGACTCTCCTGCGCATCTTCCAGACGGAACTCCGCGTCAATGTCAGAGAAGGTCTCGCTGCGATTGAATTTCTCGCTCACCTTGTTGGGCAAGGCCTGCAGCTCCAACATCCGTTCCCACAGGTTCGGGTGGTAGTCATAGAGATGGCGCAGTTCTTTTCTTTTGGCGTTAGGGCAGAACCAACAGCCCCCGCGATTTGTAAATGTATAGACAGGCGAAAGCAGCCCTGCCCGCTGGCAGAGCTGCTTTGCATCTTCCTCTGTGCAGTTGTACTTGTCCAGTAAGGAGACCCGGTTCCCAGCCAATCGAAGCAGCCGTTCCTGCTCGTCCTTGGCGATCCCGATATACTGAACTGTGTCGGGCGGCAGCGTTTTTTGGTATCGCAGGATCGGTTTCAGCTTGCAATCTCTCTGAACAGCACACCGTCCGCAGATGGGAAAAGAACGCAGAAGGCCCTTCTTGGGGCCGCGGGTGATTTTACCTGTGAAGAGATCTACATACGTTTTCTCACTTCGCAGGACAGTTACCTTCACACCTCTGCGTTCTAAAGCCGGGATGGCAGTGGTGTAGATAAAATCTCGGTGTTCCGGCACCTCGCCGGAGATCTCCTTGTCGAACATGACCTCACAGTATACCGCCTCATCCAGAGGCTCCCCGCGTTCCAGCGCCAGTAATATGGTGGCAAGACTGTCCTTGCCAAAGGAACAGGAGGCAACATGTTTCAACGGTCCGACACACCCGCTTCCTTGATGCGACAGGCGTTGCACAGTACCTCCGCTTTGTCCGTCTGCTCCCAGGGAGCGTCCGGATGGGTAAAGTGGCCATAGTTACAGAACTGAGCGAAGATGGGTTTGTCCAGTCCAAGGGTGTGGCGCATCCCGGCGGGGGTCAGGTCAAAGACCGCCCGGACGGCCTGTTCCAGCACATCATCCCGGTATTCGCCGGTTCCTTCGGTATCCACATTGACCGCCACAGGCTCTGCCTTTCCGATGGCATAGGCCAGGGTGACGGTACAGCGATCCGCCAGACCGGCAGATACAATGTTTTTTGCAATATAGCGGGCCATGTAGGCTCCGCTGCGGTCCACCTTGGTGGCGTCTTTCCCGGACAGCGCGCCGCCGCCATGCGGTGCCAGTCCGCCATAGGTATCCACCATCAGCTTGCGGCCCGTGAGGCCGGTATCCGCCTCAAATCCGCCATAGACAAACCGCCCCGATGGATTGATCAGGATCTCCGTTTCCCCATCAGGCGGCAGCTCCCGCAGCGCGGGCTGGATCACATGGTCCATGAGTTCCTCCCGCAGCTGGTCCAGGTCTTTCTCCGGATCATGCTGGCAGGACAGAACCACCGATGCAAGACGCACGGGGATATCGAAGTTGTACTCCACAGACACCTGCGCCTTGCCGTCCGGACGCAGGCCCTGGATCATCCCGGTTTTTCTGGCGTTGGTCAGCAGCCGGGTGAGCCGGTGGGCCAGGATGACCGGCAGAGGAAGATAGGATTCTGTCTCATCACAGGCAAAGCCATACATGATCCCCTGGTCGCCAGCCCCAGTCTGGACTCCTTCCCGCACAGCGTGAGCAATATCGTCGCTCTGATCGTGGGTGATGACCTCGATCTCATAGTCCAGCCCAGTGTACCCAGCTTCCCGGATGGTCCGGCAGACAATGGAGGGGATATCCGGCATGACCTTTGCCGAGATCTCTCCGGCCACCAGCACTTTGCCAGCTGTGGCCAGTACTTCGCAGGCCACATGGGCGGAGGAGTCACCCTTCAGGCAGGCATCCAGAACAGAATCCGCAATGGTATCGCAGAGCTTGTCAGGGTGGCCCTCGGTAACAGACTCCGCGGTCAAAATGTATTTATCTCTCATGGTCAGTTTTCCCTTTCTTTTTTATGTGTTGATCACCTACGATCCGTCCCTGTTCTCCGGCTGCCGTTCGCACAGGAAGGATCTGCACGTTGTCGTACAGGGATTTGTACCGCTGGAGCTGCTCATCCGTCAGGGAAACAAAGTCCTCCTGACCAAGCCCAGCGATAAAGAAGGTCCCGCAGATGATGTCATAGGGCAGGCGATCTTCATCCAGCAGCGGGCGGTTCATCGGCAGACCAAGGAGCTTTCCCTCAGAATTGCACACCAGGGCAACCGGCTCTTGGAACGGGTACACGGCTTCAATATCTCCGCCTACGATCCGCTGCATATCTGCGAGACTATTGATCTCCTGCACATGGCAGGGCTTTTGCGGTTCTACAACTAATACTTTCATGTGCGATCATTCCCCCGATTTCTTTTTTTCTTTTTGCCGCCATATAGCGCATTGAAATCCGGTCTGGGGCGGTCTGTCCGCATCCGGTCCGTCCGATAACAGAAGATGTAGAATTTCTGTACTTGCGGGAAAAATCGAAGGTGGTATCGGTATTGGCTGCTGTCCACGCGGAATGCATAGAAGGTCTGTCGATCAGACATTCGTGCCTCTGGGTGCGCTTTGCAATACGTTTCCATGGCGGGAAAACTGTTCAGAGTACCACTGTTTCGCAGTTCATCCAGCAGTTCATTTAACTCTGCAAGAAAAACTGGAGACGCCAGGTCCCGATTTTGCCGCATCCAGGTCAACGTGACATTGTCCCCAATCTCTCGCCCTGAGAACACGCCTCGCAGGCAACCTACGCAGGCTGTCTCCTGCAATTTTGTTGTAAACAGTGGATTGAGGTCCCCGTTTGATGCATCATAGATAGAAAACTTTTTATCCGGCATCCTATCTCTCTTTTCCGTGCTGCTTTTTAGGGGATTTGGTCTGTTCCATAAAGCTGCGATTGCGTTTGACTGTCTCCAGATCCAGTTCTTTGGCACAATGCTGCCACGCCTGTTTTAATTTGGACAGTGGCAGACCGTTCTGGCGGTAGCCATCCCGAATGCCCTGGTAATAATATTCCGAGGGCAGGGCAGGAGAGCGCCACCGATCCCCATCCGTCATTACATAGGCCATGACGGTCAGCTGCCGTCCCGCACTGTCCTGCACAGCAACAGACTCTTTTTCGTATAGGTGGGGATATCCCTCATAGAGATCGAGAGACCGCTCACAGCCCGGCGTGATCCGCCAAAGCAGGCCATGCACCTGCTGCCCTTCCTTGGGCTTGATGGTGGCAACGCCATTTCCGCTTGCGTTGCCGCGAAACAGCAGTTCATATCCCTCCAGCACGACCGGCCCCACCACCTGTGCCGCGGGACAGCGGTAGGCCATCTGATCGAGGTTGATGTTGCTGCCGTAGGCAAAATACAATTTATCTTCAGCTATGCTCCAACACCTCCAGTGCGCCGATCTTCGCCAGCGCCATGATCATGGTCTGCGCCTGCGCCTCTACACCCTGTTCTGGCAGAGGACAGTCCTGATCCGTCATGCGGATGAAATTGCTGCGAAGCTGCCAGATATAGCTTTCCGTGTCCGGAAACTCCGTGGGATCAAAGGCAGCTTTCCGAAGCTGGTCCATGATTTCTGTCCCAGTACCCTCGTAAACGGTATCTTCAATGCATATTTTCATCGTGCCACCTCACTGCTTCGGTTTTTCTTTTTCTTATTGACATCGTAGCTGTCCTTGTCATAGCGCCATGCCCGGTCCCCATCCAAGTTGGCCAGAAGATGATCCCGCGTGTGCTTAAACTCCGGTCCATTTAACCCAAGGCGTACCAGCCATACCCGAAAGGTAAACAGCTCATTGTCACTTTGCGTCTTGCGCATGACGGTGCTGCGCTGGGCAATGGCTTGGGCCGATATGGCAAGGCACAGATTCACATAAGCGGCGGCCCGGCCCGCATGGAGGGTGGAATTAAAGCATCGGAATTCGACGGTCCCCCGGTAAAACACGGAATGGAGATTGAGCGCATAGTATCGTGTCCAGTTGTAGTGCTCCGTGCTGCCGTTATCCCCCTCATACCAGATAGTTTCCAGCTGTGTCAGATTTTTGGTTTCTTCGGATGAAAGCTTGCGTGCCTTTTGCAGCATAGGTTCCCGTACTTTCTGACACCATCTGGATGCCCGAGACTCATTGACCTGCAATGCCTTGAATAAAATATCCTCTTTGGAGTACATGATCCCGATCAGATTTTTTAGCGATTGCCGGTTGTGGTTTGCGGCATCCACATGGACATGGATGCCGCAGGAGGAGTTGACTTTTCCTCCTGCGGTGCGGACGCGGCGGACGCATTCCTGAAATTTGGGCAATTCCGCATAGGTCAGTTTGGGTGTGACCATTTCTACACGATACCTTGGATCTGAGGTGGAGTTGTATCTTGCCCCCACTTTGTGTTCGCCACGGATGCTGCTGTCACTCATCAGCCGCCATTCTTTTCCTGCCTCATCCCGCACATACCAGCTGTCGTAGTAGTCATTCCCCTGGTGAGGCTCTGTACCAAAATAATCCGCTAAGGCTCGGGCCGCCTGTTCACGAGTAATTCCGGTTAGCTCCACTTCCACGCCGAAGCACTGATCTTTCAGCCCTACTTCATTCATGTCACTGCTCCCTTCTGAAAGATGTTTCATAACCTGGTAAACACTGTATCCGTTCGAAATCCGCTGATCCTGGCGAACATATCAAAATAGCGTATCAGGTAATTTCATCTCCTTCCTGCTGCAGGGCGAGAAGAAAGCCGAGGACATTTTCATCCATGTCCCCGGCCTGTACCTGTTGGCTCTTTTCTGTTGTCAGATCCAAATTGCGCAACTCTTCCCGGATCAGCCCACGGATGGCGGACAACAGGGCATCCTGCTCATGGGCCTTACACACCATCCGACACACAGCGTCTGTCCGCTTCCCGGCAGGAATGGAGCTGAGAATGTGCCACGCCTCACGCTGTTGGGGTGATGTCAGAGAAAAAGAAAGGTTGAGCCGCCGCTTACCCGCCATTGCCGACACCCCGCGACATCTGCCCCACAAGGCGCTCATATCCTTTGGCGTTCAGGGATACGTCATCCAGGATAAGCGGGCGGCACAGGCCGTCTGTGGCCGAAAGGTGGCGTTTTAAGAGCGCCGCTCCGCCACCCAGAAAGATGGTGGGCATGGCTCGGATGTCCAAGCCGCTCTCTGTGACTGCCGAGAGCAGGTTTCGGGCATACTTGCCTGCCTGGGCGTGGATGACCGCCCTGATTCGCTCATCCATCCCGCCGGAGCTACCGCGCAGGGCGCTCTCGATCTGAGCGGTAGTCATGGACAGCCCAAACAACCGGCGCACCTGTTCGCTGATTTCATCGATACAGCGGATCATGCCCAGTTCCAGGCTCCGGCAGGAGGCGGCGTTGGGAATACGGTTGTCCAGCCGCATCAGATCCACCGTCCAGCCGCCTATGTCTGCCACGATGACGGACGGCTCGTCCAGCAGCTCCGTCTGGGTCAGGACGGCAGCATAGCCCTGGGGAAACAGGGACACCTCTTGGATGGTGATGGTATAGTCCTGCCCCTCATAGCGAAAAGGAATGGCGCTCCCATCCCGGTACAGGTACGAACGGAAGGACTTCTTGTCCCGGCCAAAGCTGGTCAGGGGCAGGCCCGCCGCCAGGTGGATGCTGGCGGTGTGCTCTGCACCCCGGTGCTCCAGCTCCTTGGCGATGGCTGCCAGGGTAAGCAGATAGTAGTCCTCTGTCTGAGTCTTGTCTCTCTGAAGGGGCTGGCGACCGCTGCCCACCACATAGTATCTGCCGCCGTATTCCAGCACATCTTTCTGGGTGTACGGCTCATGTTCGTACTCCACTAACCCGGTGGGAAAGGAAAAGTGGACAGTTTTCATGGCTGCATAGCCATGATCCACGCCGATCACAATTACATCATTCATCTGGTATCGTGCTCCTTCCAATCATGTTGTTTCTGAGGATTTAGATGGTAGTTTTGCAGTATCGCTGTGTACAGCTTTTGCTCAAATGCCCGATATGCCGGTGTGGTGCGGTCGATAGGGAGAAGGACGGCCCGTTCGTAGCAGGTTCCAGGTACGATCTCCCAGCGGATGGCATGGAACTGATCCGCCAGCAGATAGCGCATGAGCTGATGACCGTTCATCATTTCAAACATCCCGCGGGAGTCCTCATAAGGGAACTGCTTATATAGCTCAAAGCCTGTCAGCCTTTGGGCTGTGAAGTACAGCTTGAAGCCCCCTGGGTCCAGTTCTGGGGCGATCTGCTCATAGAATGTCTTTGCGTCCATCTCAACCAGCCCTTCTCCACTTTTGGGTCAGCCGTTCCAGAACAGTCAGCCTGCCGGACACTTTCCGCGCCGAGAGATCCAGTCCTTTCATCTGGTTTTGGATACGGCGGTGGATCTGCTTGAGCTGCCGCCTGTCGCCGCAGCCCTCCAGCACTACATAGCTGCCTTTTCCGTTGGCCAGCACCTCACGCCGCCCGGTATCATCCCGGAGACTGGCCATGAGACGCTGACCCAGGCGCTTGCGGTAGCTGTCCTGGAGGGCCTCCACATCCCCGCACACGCCATGCTTTTTCAGGATCGCGGCGATCTCGCTGGAGTGGATCTCCATCCCCTCGAACAACGCATCCAGGATCTCCTGCTCCGCCTCTGGCGGCAGTCTGGGCGGAGTAGTCGGCCTGGCACCCGCGTTTTCCCGGTTCATCGTTCTGCCTCCTTTCGCTTTTTTTGAGGGGGACGCATCGCTTTTTGGGGCGGTGGATTTCCGCGCCAGGACTCCGGGGCCATGGAATTGATATGACGGAGCATATCCCGCACGTTTCCACATGTGAATTCCGGCTGTTCAAATCCATGGCGCTCCGTGTAGATGGTCCACTTATGGGTCTCATGGGGACTGTCCCGGATGACCACAAAATATCTCCCGTTGCGGTCGCCACGCAGCGGTTCAAACCGCACGTCATCATAGAGCGGGCCGGACAGCGGGCAGTTGTTCTTGAACCAGACATAGTAGTTGTCCAGGATATACGGGTCGGTGATCCCCATGACCACCTTGCTCAACTTCTGGAGCCGTCCGGCCAGCGCGTCATCCTGACAGAACCAGTCATACCACCCAGCCTCACACTGAACGGCACGATCTTTCGAGGAAAAATCCCCGGCGCGGAACCGCTCCTGCCACTGGCGGACACTCATTTCCGTCATAGCGTCCCCCTCTCCGGCAGGAGGCGCTCCATGAGGTCGGCAATGATCCGAAACACCTCCGCCAATTCACGGGATTCCTTCACCGTATCCTCCATCTCGTCCCTGGTCATGCGGGTGCATTTGGCCCAGATACGAACATTTTCCTCTGTGGGGTCCAGAAGGATCGCCTTTTCATACGCCTTGCAGAAGACCCCGGCGATCTTCCCCTCACGGTCGATCTCCGCGTCCTTTTCCTGGATTTCCTTTTTTGCTCTCAGGATGTCCAGCGCCTCCTGGGCGGCCTGCTCCCGCTGCTCCTCCGGCAGTTCCTCCACCTGCTTGGTGATCTGGTAGCCCTGATTGATGGACAGTTCCTTCTTGTCCAGCGCCTCCTTGACCGCTGCGGGGGCGTGCTCGTCGATCTGCATCACTTTGCCCATGGTGACCTCGCCAATGCCAACAGAATCGGCCAGTTCTTTGCGGGTACTGATAGGGGGAAGGTTTGACAATGTTGTCAAACCTTCCTCGGATGGGCGATATGCCTGCCCTCCGGCAGACATATTGGCCTTGGCCCTGGCTTCGATCTCCGGCTTGAGTTTCATGGCGATCTTGCCCAGTTCCCACTTGTCCAGGTTACGGCGGCCCTTCTGGGTATCCAGCGCCCACTGCTTGGCCTCCAGCAGATCGTCAAAGGCGAACACCAGCATCTGATAGGGCAGGCCGTGCTTGTCGCACAGGGATTTTCGGTTATGCCCGTCAATAACGACCAGATCCTCATTGACGATGATGGAGGTATAGCACCCATTTTTCAGGAGGTCCGTCTCCAGCGCGCCGAGCTGCTCCTCGCTCAAAGGCGGGAGCAGCTCGGCCATCTCAGGCAGCACAACAGGGGTGCGCTCTGTGCTGCTGTAAATGATCCCAGTATTCTTCATCAGGCTGCCTCACACTCGCCCTGGTTCTGCCCGGCAGCGGTCGCCTCCTCTGCCCGACGGGGGGAGAGGAGCTCCACCTCCGTCGCCTTGATCAGAAAGCCGGGCTGGCGGGTGGGATCGTCAGAAAAAGTGATGGTCTCGAAGTCGCCGGAGGCGGCCAGCTTGCAGCCCTTCCAGGCATAGGCGGCGCAGAACTCGGCCAGGGGACCGCGCACCTTGATGGAGATGAAGTCGGTGAGCCGGTTGCCCTCCTGATCCCGATAGCGGCGGTCCGAGGCGATACGCAGGATGGCATAGGGCTTGCCCGTGGTTTCGTTCATCTTCAGCTCCACATCATTGGTCAGATTTCCAGTGGCAGTGATCTTCAACATCGTTCATTTCTCCTTTTTCTGTTAGAATAATTGGTTGTAAGAAAGAGGGGGACTCACAGCTTCTGTGAGTCCCCCAAGGGCTTAATACCCCGTCCGGGGCAGGGTGGGAATGACAGGTTTGCCGTACACCGTGGTCACCCAACGGCTGACGGCCTGTACCCACTGGCCATTATAGACACCACCCACGTCGGCCACATTGACAAAGGAGGTGGAGGCCAGGTTGGCCACGGCGGTGCAGTGGAGGTACGGCTTTTCTACCTGGGCAAAGCCAGCGGGGGCCTGTCCAAAGATGAACATGACCTCCGTGACCCGCTCATTGCTGGCAAGGCCCAGCGCGGTGGCCGAGGCAGCCAGGGTGTAGTTCTTGCTGGTGGACAGGTTGTCGGCCAGGGTCCGATACTCGCCGCCGTTCACACGATAGGTGATCTTATAGGTGCCGGGGAAGTTATAGGTTCCGGTGACCACCGTATCCAACCGCACCTCTGCGGGAAGGGTATCGCGCCAATAAAAGTTGTCCAGCCGGACATTGGAGCTATTGGCGATGCCGGAGAAGGTATAGCGTACCGGCTGGCCCGCCATGATCTCCTTGGGGCCGGTTTTGGTGATGGATACGCCGGTAGTTAGGCTCTTGTTGGTCACCTCAAATTTGACGGTCTGTCCCTCATGTTCAAGATAGGCAGTGAGTTCCGTTTCATTTGCGCCGTAATTGGCCGGAGCCTTGACCTCCCGGATGGTATAGCGGGAGAGAGGCAAAGGTTTGGACACGGCCAGCCCTCGGCTGTCGGAGCGGATGGTGTCCACTAGATTACCCGCCTTATCATAAATCTCAAATACGGCCCCCTCCAGCAGCGTTCCGGCAGGCAGGCCGTTGGTGGGGTTGTAGTCGGCGGACTTCTTGACAATCTGGATCTGGCCTGTGATGGCCCGGTTTTCCCAGGTGATTTCCGTGGTCTCGCCCGGTTTGATATAGACGGTTTTCAGCTGTTCGTCTACGATATAGCCCTCGTTCTCCAGCTCCCGCAGATACACCTTTCCGGACAGCTCCAGGGTGTCAATATAGGCGTATCCGTTCTGGTCGGTGGTGAACTGATCCACAGGATTCATATTGCCGTCGTAGAGGAGGAAGGTCACGCCGTAAATGCCCTTTCGGGTGTCTGCGTCGATCTTGTGCAGCAGGATGCCGGAGAATGCCTTGTTGGTCACCGTCTTGCGGGTGGTCTCTCCGTCCTTGACGGTAAAATAGATGGGCGTATCATCCAGCTTAAATCCATCCGCAGCCTTGGTTTCCTGGGCGTAGTAGTCGCCAGCCTCTAAGGGCAGGAATACCTTTCCATCCTTCCCGGTGGTCACGGTATCTACCAGAGCGTCGTCGCTGACACGGCGGATCTCAAACGTGACTCCAGGGATGGTCTCTGCCTGATCAGCCTCATTGACTTTGGTAATCTCCACGCCGCCCACCGGCGCATTGTAGAAATAGAGATGCTGGGTATCGTCCGGATTGACCACTACTGTCTGGCTTTGGGTGTTAGGATCGATGGTATATCCAGGGATGCTTTCCACTTCAGTTACTACCACTGTGCCGGTGATGCCGGAGAGGACGATCTGGCCCTCCGCATTGGTCCAGTACAGGCCATTGGAGGACAGCTTACCGCCCTCGTCTGGGAGATAGGTGCCATCCGCATAAGTGATCTTGAACTGCACCCCCTCCAGCGGGGTCTTGTCCTTACTGGACAGTTTATGGATGATAAGATTTCCCAGGGGTTGATTGCGGAACTCCACTGTGACGGTCTGGCCTTCCTTGACCTGGACGGTTTGGGGGGTATCGTCCAGCAGATAGCCCAGCTTGGCTCGGGTTTCCTTGATGACCAGCGTGGTCCCAGGTTCTACCCCTTCCACCAGGAAAGTGCCGGTGCTGTCTGTCACGAACTTGCCGTTGGCATCACCCACCACGGAGCCGTCCGATTTTGTCACTAGGAACTCTACATCACTCAAGGGGCTGTTGTCTGCGCTGGACACCTTCTTCACCAAAATGGCCCCCTTGGGGGCATTGGAGAAGTAGAGGGTTACGATGTCCTGGTCCTCGCCGGAGATATAGAAGGACTGGGGCGCGGCGTCGATCACGTGGCCGCTGTCGCTCTCCATCTCCTCGCAGATGTAATAGCCTTTTTTGAGCCCGGTGACGGTGAAAGAGCCGTTGGCCGAAGTCGTGTAAGTGCCGATCACAGTGCCGCCGCTGCCGCTGACCTCGCCACCCAGGTATTTCAGCTGGAAGCGGCAGCCGGAGATCCCAGCTCCAGTCACGCTATCCTGCTTGTAAACCACCAATGCAGACAGGGGCGTGTTTGGAATGGTTACAGTCTTGTTTTCGCCGCCCTTGACGTAGACCTCTGTAACAGGGTCATCCGGAAGCTGGTAGCCGGGGGCTGGCTTGGTCTCTTTGATGGTCAGCCAGCCGTCCTCGATGCCCTCCAGGATGATCTGACCCGCCTCGTCTGTCTGGAAGGTCCCCAGGTCCCGCTGTTCCCCAGTTTCCGTCTTATTGCTGGACCATGTGATGTGAAACTCGGCGTACTGGATGGGGTCATGGGTGACGGAGCTTTCTTTCTGGATGGTGACGGTGGGCCGCTTGTGGTTTTCAAAATACACATCCCGGTCCCGATTGGGATAGAGGGTGACTAACTGGGGGTCTGCATCCGGGAGGTAGGGAGACGGGACGGACTTTTCAATCACCTCGTACACCCCGGGCAAGAGGTTGGAGACAGTGGCAGAACCATCCGGCCCAGTGGTTACTTCGGCCACAGAATGTCCGTCCGCGCCCTTCACCAAGAACACGGTGCCGGGGACCGGCGCGCCGGTATCGGCGTCGTGCTTCCAGATGGTCAGGTTGGGCCGCTTGTCATTTTGCAGACAAATCGTGGCATCTTTACCGGGGAACAGCTGCACATGATACTCTGTGGGGTCCAGGATATGGTCCGATACTGTGGTAATCTCTTGCAGGGAATAGACGCCAGGTTCCAGACCCTCCCAGGTGATCTCTCCTGTGCTGGAGGTGATGCGATCCAAATATCGAGAGCCGTCCTCGATCTTGGACAGCCGGTAGGTGACGCCGCCCAGCGGTGTCCCATCCGCACTCTCTTTGTATAGATGCAGAGAGGGCAGCTTGGAATTGGTGAACACAAATTGGGCCTGGTCACCGCCGTCCAGGTGGATGATCCGCTGGGCATCGTCTACCACATAGCCGGGGCACTCCAGTTCCGTTACTACATAAGTGCCCACGGGGAGCTTGGAGAGGTCGATGGTCCCGTCCTCGGAAGTGGTGTACTCCTCCGGCCCGAAGCTGCCATCCACTGCCTCAAAACGGAATCGGGCGTTGGCAATAGGCTGGGAGAGGTCGGAACTGTCTACCTTGATAAGATGTATGCCGGGCAGGCGGTCATTGAAGAACACCAGGTCTTTGATGCCATCTCCGGCCTCCAACTCCACCTCCTGGGGAGTGGTATCCAGCACATGGCTGTCTCCGCCCGTATTCCGTTCCTCCACCCGGTAGGTGCCGGGCTGACAGTTGGTGAGGAGGATCTGGCCAAACTCGTCCGTCTGAAAGATGCCCAGGCTTTCGGCGTCCCGGAAAATCTCGAAGGAGACATTGGGCATGAGCTCCATGCTGCCTCGCTCATATTTGGTAATCCGCAGGCCGGGCAATTCTTGGTTGATAATCGTGACGGTGGATTCCTCCCCGGTCACGACCGCCACGGTCTGTACCGTGTCCGTGTCCGCGATCCAACCCTCAATGCCAGCCAGTTCCCGGACCTCCCAGCCGCCGGGGGCCAACTCATCGAAGACGATTACGCCATTATTGGTCTGGCCTGTCCGGGTCTCGCCAGTCTCGATGTGCTTAATCTGGATGGTGACGCCGGAGAGAGCGTCACCGGTGTCACTCCGCTTCTCCACCCGCAGGGAACCATAGGGGGCATTCCAGAACGTCAGAGTGGCGGTCTTGTCATACTCCACATCCGCGTGCTGGGTGCGCTCCTCCGGGAGCAAGTGATACCGGGGCGGAATCTCCTCGGTTACGGTATAGTGGCCCTCAAGGGTCAGGGGGATTACCACGGTTCCGTCCGGGCCGGTGGAGAAGGAGCCTACCTTGCGTCCTTCCGGGTCATAGATGGAGAATACAGCCCCTTCCAGAGGGAGCTCGGTCCCTTCCTCCAGCTTTACAATCTTTAGGGCCGTCTCGTCCGGGCCGGGTTCCCCGCCGTTCGCATAACTGCTGATGGCGGCCACATCCAGCCGCACATTATTGTCCAGGTCGCAGATGTAGTTTTGCAGTTCGCCGTACTTGTCCTTCTCCTGGCACACAGCGTACATGGCAGCATACTGGGCTACCGGTGCGGAAAGGGAGAGCTGCACATTACCGGACTGTCCCTCCACACTGCTGGCGGGATAGAGCACCTTGAATGTGCCCGCGTAGCCATCCGAGGTGGGCTGGGTGGTAACGGCGGTGATCTCGTTGTTGTTGGCATCCACGATCTTTGTGCCATCCGGAACACTGCCGGGATCAGAGAACGATACGGTCACATCATAGTCGTACACCCAGGTCTCGCTCCAGACAGTAAATACCTGTTGCAAGTATGCCTGGCCGTCGATGGTCACGGGGTAGGCCGTAGACTTGTCCGCTGTGACGGTCATCCGGGGAGAGAGCATATAGTTGTAGGTCGTACCCCGCTTATAAATGTCCTTGGCAGCGGCTAGGATGCGATTGCCAATGTCCAGTTCGGAGCCGGTCAGGCCGGGGGCTACCTTCAGATTGGCGATATTCCAGTTGGGAAGCAGGTAGCACCAAAGGGCCATTTTGGTGGCGTAATATGCCTGATATTTGTTGTCCAGGTTTAGCTCCCCCAGGCTGCGGTGAGGGTAGCCGTTGGAGATGATACCCACCACTTTGGGGTCGCTGGCCTTTTCCTCGGCCAGGTACTTGATGCTCTCACCAGGGCCTACGCTCTGCGGGACGCCGGGGGTGGTGGGGTTGACGCAGTAGGCTGGGGACTCCTTTGTTGTTCCATCATTGGATTCGTACAAAAAGTAGGTGTATGTCTGCTTTTTGACTGCTCCGTTGATAGAGAGATAGCCCAGTTCATAGTCTCCATTGTAGATGTTGACCTCGCCTAGGGCTTCTTCCACACTGTCTGCGGCAAAGACCGATGTGGGTAGGATGCCAAGCAGCAGGATACAGGCCAAAAACAGGGATAGCAGTTTTTTCATAGCGCCTCCTTCAAAATGGGCGGAAAGAGGTGTTGAACATACGTTGCTCACCACCTCTTTCTAAACATGATTTAGTTAAGATTCAGAAGAAGCAAAGAAAAAAGCGCAGTGCGTTTCCTTGTGTTGAGAGAAAACGCTCTGCGCTTAAAGTTCTACGGCCCGGACGCACCAGCGGTATTCCTGCTGATCACGGACACAGGTAAATAGGGTAATGCGGTTGTCGGTGGTAGAGGCTGTGTCGCTGGTGTCTGTCTCCAGTACCTTTTCCACGCTGACTACCTGATAGGTCCGTGTGCCCAGCTTGGTGGTCCAGGTGATCGAGTCCCCTGGCTCCAAGGTATGCAGGTCTCCAAAATCATCCCGGACACCGCGGTTGTGACCCGCAATACAGCAGTTGCCGTCCCAGACACTAGTGCCAGGGAAATGACCGGCCCCTTTTGCCAGAGTGCTGCTGTCTGTCCCTTCGTAGACCTTGGTAGACAGGCCGATAGCCGGGATCTTGAGTGTCCCCAGGTGTCCGTCGGAGTAGTAGAGATCGCTGGTGACGGCGGTATAGCCGACGTCCTGGCCAGAACTGCCCCCATTTCCTGTGTCGATCACAGGATAGTTGACGCTCCCTGTCTGGGACACCAGCCCGCCACCATCCAGAGCACCGGGGATGAGATTGGGCGTCAGAGGGTCGCCGCTGCCGGGGAGGTAACTGGTAGGTGTGCCAAATCCAGGCGGGATCAGGGCGGTGTTCTTACTCCGGTCTACATTGGGATCTTCCCATTCGTAGATGGTGTCATCGCTGGTAGGTCTGCCGAACAGGTAATCGTCCGGGGCCTCCATGGTATATTCCAGGGCGCTGGCCTGGCCCACACATAGGGCGCATAGCATGGTGGCCAGCAGAAGTGCTCTCAGCTTCAGTTGAATCAGCTCCTTCCTTTATACCGCTTGAACAGGAAAACCCCACCCGCGGTCAGCAGGAGAATCGCGCCGCCAATCAGGAGGGGCTGTTTGATGCCGATATCTGCCGTGGCCTCGTTTGAGTTTTCGCTGGAAGGGGTATCTGTGGGGGCCGGGTCCGTCTGCTCCGCGGGGATCTCCATGCTGCCGAAAATGGCGGTATAGGTCAACACAGAGCAGTTGGTTTTGGAAACTTGGCCGGTATAGTCTGCCGTAACAGTGTAGCCGGTAGCATAGGTGCTGCTGGTAGTGCCGGTATATTTGGCAGTGGCGGTATAACGGGTGACGACCCCATCCGCCCCAGCTTCACTGGTCTCGGCCCACTGGACGTCTGCCAGAGTCAGGCTTTTCCCATTGTCCTCAATGCTCTTTGGAATCAAAGATACATCCGCTTCCGAGAGATTGGGATAGGTGCGGGTGGCGGAGAGATCCTTTGTCCGGGTAGCATAACCGTCTGCCGCTACCTTGACAGTGGTATGATCCAGTGTCAGAGTGCCGGTATAACCGTCCTCTGTGGTTACCTCCATCTGCGGTTCCAGACTCTGGAGGATCTGCTCCATATCGTTGGTCTCACTGGCCAGCGTTTTGGTCTGGGTGATGGTCTGGATGTCCACCCCAACCTCGTCCTTCCGCGTCATGTCCAGCAGATAATACAGGCGGCCATCCCGCTCAAAATCCTCGGTGGGAATCTGGGATGGGTCATCTGCCAGGGATAGCTGGTACACTTTCTTGATCCTGGGGCTGTCTCCCTCCATATACTCCTCCACCGATGTGGGGTAGTAACTGGCACTCTGCTCCGGTTCAGCGGCCAGAGCAGGGACAGATGCCGCCAGGAGCAGGGTCAGGGCGCACATTGTGGTCAAAATGCGTTTCATACTGGATTCCTCCTACAACAATTTTTCTTTTGATTTGCCGGAAATCATATTGTTATTTTTTCTTTTGGAAATTGTCACCCCCTTTCCCGGAGCACATTTCGTTGCAGCAGATACTCATTCCAATCCTTTCCCTGTGGCGGAAGTTGTTGAGACACCTCATAGCCCTCTACGCAGAACATTTCTCGGAGCTTTTGGGCTGCCTGCCGACCATGTTCATCGTTATCCAGGCACAGAATAATCCGGCGTATGTGTGGGTTGTCTCGCAAATAGGTCCGCAGTCCTCCTTCGTACAGCCCGCACAGCGCCACTGCGTTGGAGGTCACTTTCCGGTGCAGGGTGCAGAAGCTCATCAGGTCGATTGGGGCCTCAAAGACAAGGACGACGTCATTTCCCGGATCACAGCGAAGGCGGAATGCAATATCTTTATTGCTGCCTGGGACATCCCCCTTAAAGCTGCTGCCGTTCCGATCATAGGTTCCTCGTTGATTGGCAAATACCGGCTCTCCTGATTGGTCCCGGCCAACAAAGACACAGTTGTGATGTTGGGCGTCCTCGTACAGCAATCCAGCCTCCACAAAGCCCCGGATCACTTGGGGTGCGATCCCACGCTTGCGGAGATAGGCAAACACCCTGCGGTGATCCACGTTGGCAGGTGGGAGAGTAAAGGGGAACTTTTCCTCCTTTTCCTTGGTCTGCCGCGGAGTGCTCGCCGGGGGAGAGTCACGGGCGCGGCCATGCCAGGTCAGCAGGTACTCCACGGCCTCCGGGAAACTTTTGTTATAGAACCGCTGGAGGAATGTGATGGCATCTCCGCCGATGCCCTCTGAGTAGCGGAACCAGGTACGTCTGTCCTTGATCCGGATGCTATCCATCTCCTGCGTGGTGTAGTACCTGCCGATCCGCTTCACCTGGTAGCCCAGGGAGATCAACAGATCCGGAAGGTCCGTGTCTCGGACAGTGGCCATTTCAGCCTCTGTAAAGCGCGTCCTTTCTGCTGTTTGCATCATGTCACCTCCTTCTCGAAAAAACAAAAAAGGGGCCGGAGGACACATCCGCTTGAGATGTGTTCTCCGGCCCCTTACTTTGACTCCTTGTGTTATTGTTCGATGTCCGCTGTGTCTCTCTCCGCCTCCGCACTGGCCTCGCTGGCGTCTGGGGTGGTACCGGCGGCTCCACTGTCCTCCGGGGCTTCCTCGGTGCTCTCAGGGGCCTCCTGTGGGGCCAGGCTGGCTTCGGCTTCCGCCAGCGCCTGCTCGATCAGGCCCAGGACGAAGTCCCGCTGGGTGAGCTTTACGCCGGTCCGAGCCGTTTCTCTGGCCAGGTGGGTTTTGATGCGCTGGAAGAGTTCCTCGGGGATCTGGAATGCCATCGTTCTGCTGCCTGTCATGTTGATTCCTCCATTCTCATCTTTCATCTTGTAGTATTCAGTGAGCAGTGATGCGATGTACTGGCTGGTGGTCATCTCCAGGCGGTCTTTTTCTTCTGTTACCCGGTTGTGCAGGGCGATGTCGATTTGTGCGCATAGATTTTTCTTGTCTGCCATGGTCTGCGCTCCTTTCCTCGTTTTGCAACGCAAGTATATCCAAAACCATGGTAGAAAGCTATTACCAAGACCACCAAGGAACCAAGGACAAAGCAAGCAATACCACCAACTGAAACAGCTACGTAATAAAAAGCGAGAAGCCCCCGCTAGCAGTTCGATTTGAACTACCAGCGGGGGCTTCTCTCGCTGTTTTCTCTTTGCTCAGAGGTTCGAATCACCCCACATCACGAAAATGGCCTTTTGCATCTCCATCTCGGCTGGTGCTCGATTTTTCCCTCTGAAACGGCTGAAACCCTTGCCGCAGCAAGGGTTTCAGGGGTTGCATCTTTTTCAGCAACCTTAGTTGGTCCGAGTGGCGGGATTTGAACCCACGGCCTCTTGGTCCCGAACCAAGCGCGCTACCAACTGCGCTACACCCGGATAGCTGCCTCTCTTCCAGGGCACCAAGGCCCCGCAAAGCAACGTAGTTTATTATACGGAATTTTTTGGCCGTTGTCAAGTGTGGAAGTTGTTTCGATCCCTATCTCCCAGGACTGCGGCCCCAAGGCCGGGGGCACGGTATGCGTGCCCCCGGTTTGATTGCCTCGTTGGTTCAATGCTTTTTTCAGTCTCTCTTCCTGCCCTTCCGGCCCAGAATCACGATGGCTGCTGCGCCAGCCAGAGAGGCCGCCAGCAGTGCCAGATACAGCGCCAGCTGGGCAGTGTCTCCCGTGGGAACAGAGTCATCCGGTTCATCAGGGTGCCCCGGTTCGTCCGGCGTATCCGGCATATCAGGATCCGGGCTTTCGTCCGGGTCAGGGGTCGGATGCGGATCTGGATCCGGCATGGGATCGGGACCCGGGTCTGGATCCGGCTTGGGGTCTGGATCTGGATCCGGGTCCGGCGGCGGAGTCGTGTCGTCATAATTGATGATTAGCACTTCCGCCGTGTCTCCGAACGGGACCATCCCGGGGTTGTGCCCCTCGATGCGGGTCCCATAGCCGTCCACACGCGCCTCTGCCACTGTGTAGCCGACGCCGGAGGGCAGGCCCTTGGCTGTCTTGCTCTCCCCGTCTTTCAGGGTAAATGCTGCCACGCCGTCCTGGAACGTCATATCCCCGCAGATGCCGTTGATGGACTTGTCGTCAAGCGTGACGGTGAAGGAGAAGTCCCTCTGCCGGTCACCGCTGTACACTTGCTTTTTGACGGTCAGGTTCCCCTTTCCGTTGATGACGTTCCATCCGTCCACCCGGCTGCCGTAGCCATCCACCGGCTCCTCCTGCACAGTGTAGGTGTACGCCCGGCCACTGTCGTCGTAGGCGGGCCAGCTGCCGAAATCATAGGTCCAGCTGCCGTCGGCGTTCGGGGTGACTTCCCGCTCGGCAACTTTGGTGCCGTTCTGCAGGAGGCTCAGCGTGATGGAGTTCGGACGGTCGTCCGCTCCATCACCCACCCAGGTCTTCCGCCCCTGGATGGCAATTTCCGTCTCCTTGCCGCCCAGTGTGTTGGTCAGAGCCAGCGTACCGCTCCCTGTCACAGTGTACGACTCCAGGTGTTCTTCCTCCACCCAGTAGGTATAGGGATTACCGCTGCCGTCCGTATCCGGCAGATGCTCAAAGGTGTATGTCCAGACATCGGCGTTTCCGTCCTGGGCATTTTTCGCGGACAGCGTCACTTCGCCTGCTACTTCGCCCTGGGCTGCCGGATCCGTTCTGCGGTAGAGGGTCAGCTTCAGCGTCTCCGGGCGAAGGCCCTGCGCGTCACTGTCATCCCGCCAGGTTTTGGAGACCGGGATGTCCGTATAGCCCCTGTTGGTGATGGCAGTGGTGAACGCCACCGTAGTTTCCGTCGGTTCTCCATGATCGTAGATCACTTCCATGTCCTCGTCCGGGGTTCCCTGTTCAATGGCGTAATAATAGTATTTCTGGTTCTGGCTGTTTACTTTGTCCAGCTCTCCGAAAATATGGCGCCAGTTATTGGCCGCAGACAGCTCTGCGGTCATGCCGGCGACCTGCTCCACTCCATCCACGCCGGTCTTCCCGATCAGGTTCTTGTCCGTGGTCCGCCAGAGTTCCATTGTGATCGGATGTTTCTTGGCATCCGCGGTGTGCCATTTCTTTTCCACTGTCAGGGATGTCACAGCTTTATTGGTGAATTGGAATTCAGGGTAGGTCCCATCCACATCGGTCTTGTTTTCCTTTTTCGTATCTCCCACCTGGACGTAGCTGCCGCTGACCGCTTCGGTCACGCGGTATTCTGTCTCGGAGTCGGAGTCCGGCAGATAGCTGCCCGGCATTCGGGCTGGGAGGTTCTCCCAGACGGCTTTCCACTCTGCGTACTCGTAATAGGGTTTGTCCAGATCAGGATCCGTAGTTCCATCCAGCGTGACGGATACAGCCGTCAGGGTCTTCCACGTATACGCCGGGCCCTCTGCCGGATTCTCCAGCGGAACCGCATATTGCAGGTGCAGGGTGATCTGGGCGCCCTCCTCGCCGGCAGGCATCCACGTCTTGCCGGCAAAGACCTTGGTGGTCTGCATGTCGTTGGCCGCTGCGGTGAGGAAGCCGTCGTCAGACTGCCCGCCATAGGTGTAGGCCGCCGTGTACGCCTCGTTGTAGGAATCTCTGAGCAGGACATAGCTGCTCAAATCGACTGCTCCGTTCGTCATTTGATATCCTGGCTCAAGCTCCACGGCGCGATAGGTGTACTCCCCTTCCGCATTCTGTTTCGGCAGGCCGGAAATCGTCATCCCTACCGGCGATTCAACCGTGCCCTCTGTATCCGTTCCGGTGAGGGTCACTACCAGATCCTGCTTTTGACCGTTTTCGCCGGTCACCTGGACGGCTTCCCATGCTGCCGCTTCCCAGCCGACAGATAGATCCGTGGTCCGCTGAATCAGGAAACTGGTCTCCCAGGTCTTGCCGGCTTCGTCTGTATCCGGACGGGTGCCATAGACGTTGTTCCGGTCGTTCGTCCAAATCTTCTGCACCTGCAGCGAGGTCGTCGCCAGCTTGTTGATGATGGTGGTCGAATTTCCGGATTCCGTGTAGGTGTCTTCAATTCCCGTGAAAAGGCCGCCGCTGTCTGCAACAGTGTATGCGAACTCTTCACCGCTGGTATCGACTGTAATCGTCACGGTTCCGCCTTGATAAGCGATTTCCGTCTCCACCACGCGATAGGACAGCTCCGAAATCCCGCTGTCTTTTTTTACTACACGCGGCAGGTTCTCACAAGCTCCACTCCAGGAATCATAGATATGCCGGTTTTCCAATGTGATCGAAAAACCATTGAGTATTCCGGCATCCTTCAGTTTCTCGTACGCGTCTTCTCCCAGGTTCTCCTGCGTGAAATAGTCCGCTGCCCTCTGCCAACCTCCGCTCTTTCCCTCCTTGACATACAGCTCAAAGGTGACGGACATCTCGCCAAGGTCCATGTAATCGGCAGTGATGGGCTCGCCATCGCTGCCCACCCACCGCTTGGTGAAGGGGGCTCTGGTCTCCAGAGAGTTTTTCAGCTCCTTCATGTGGATGGTGTCGCCGTCTGTGGAGTCCTCGCCCGCTGTCCCATTGCCGGTGAAGTAATATTGGTACTGCTCATACAACGCTTCCTTCAGATCGGAGTTCAGCTCTTCCTTCACGGTGTACACCCACCGGGCGCCGTTGGGGGCCCACTTTTCCAGCTCCGTCTGGGGCTGCGCGGCGGGAGGCGTCTCTTCGGAGGGAACCTGGGAATCGGGGTCTCCGATCTGGTCCGGATCTTCCGCGGAATCTGTCGGTGCGGCCGGACCGCTGCCGGTGCCGCCATGTTCCCCATCCGCTGGATCGCTTTGCAGGCTGGCGGCACTGAGGGTTTCCTCCTGTGCGACAGACTGACCGTCCCCGTCTTCCGCCGGGGACGCCGGATTCTGCTCATCTTCCTCCCCATCTGCGGGAGACTCCGGATTCTGCGTATCCTCCTCGTCCGTGGGAGGATCGGCGGGCTGGTTTTCCTCCTCCGGGGGCATTTCTGTGGGCGGCGTTGTCTCCTCTCCCTGGCCGGAGCCCGGTTCGGCGGGCTCTTCCGCAGAGATGCCGGGCTCTTCCGCATCCGGATCGTCCGCACCCCAGATCTGATAAGTCCACTTTCCGGTTTCTGCATCCTGGGTCCACTTGACGGTGTAGTCCCCGCCCTCTGTCAGCTTCTCCTCGATGTGCGGGTCGCCCTGCCCCTCCTGGGCAGCGGCGCGGCGGGTCACAGTGAGCCGGATGACGGGGACCAATGTACCATCTTTCCCCTCTTCATAGGGGGCATCCGGACGCAGACCGAAGGCGTCGTGAAAGTCCTCCCAGGCTTTTTGGCCCGTGAGGGTGATGAACTCTGTCTGCACAGCCTTCCGGCTGTTCAGGAACGTGGCGTCGGCCTCTTCCCGCTCTTCATGGGGCAGCAGACCGCCGACAGTATATCCGCCCCCTGTGACGTCTTGGGCCTCCAGGTCGCCCGGGCCGCACCAGGTATCGTAGCCGCCCAGGAAGCTCTTGTCCTCCTCCACATGATAGAGGTACAGCGAGCCGTTGGGCGCATACTGCTCCAGGCCTGTAAAGGAAAGAACCGTTTCAACAGTTGTGCTGTCTCCTCGCTGCCGGTAAGCCGCCTCGACCTCCTCCGAGGACCAGGTGGCCGTCCGCACCAGCTCCTGCGCGGAGGGCTGGCCGTTGTTCTGGATGTAGACCCGGTACAGATGGAAGCGCACGGCGGGATAGGCGATGGGCAAGTCATCTCCGCCCAAAGGCAGTTCCAGGATTTTTTTCACCGACAGACTGCCAGTCGGGCTGTGGAACACGTTCTCCACCTGGAAGGTGTTGGAGATCTCCTGTATATCAAACAGATCCAGCGATTCCTGGGGTCCCTCGCCGGTACCGTCCAGGGGCAGCCCGTTGGCGCCGGTGATGCCTTCCTCCCGGAGAACATATTCGTACAGCTTGCCTTCCTCCGTGTATTTGGGCAGCCTTGGCTGGTCTTCAGATTCCGGCCGGACGGTTCCGGCTCCGTCATCGATGATATTTTTCCCCTCATAAAGGAGCCGGAACGTATAGTTCTTCAGGCCGGACCAGTCCTGAACAGTCAGGGTCGCGATGGGGGCTCCGCCAAAGTCAAACGCCTCCCCGCTGCCCTGCACCCGCCGGTACAGTGCGAAGGTGACGTTGGGCAGGTCCACCGCCGGATAGCCAGCGGGCAGGTTGGTCCACAGCTTCCGTCCCTCAATGGCGACCGGCTTATTCAGGCGGTTGACGAAGGTACCATTTGCGTTCAGGGCATATTTGGCGTAAGAACTGCTGGCATCCTGAGACACTGGTGGGTTGACGCCGTCCAGGTTCGTGGTCTGTGCTTCGTAAGCCGCCTCCATCCCCGGGTCAGCTTCGTCACGCGTGCCCAGACAAGTTTCACCCGTCCAGTACTCCGCAATGGCGTAGTCAAAGTCGGAGGCGTTTACACTGGTGCGCTCCACCGCGGAGTAAGTGATCTTGTAACCCCAGTCGTCATACTTGGGCAAGTTCTCCAGCTCGGCCCGCCAGAAATACTGCCGGTCCGCAGATCCGTTATCCCCGGAGGCGGTGCCGGGCTCCTCACCCGCGGGATCGCCTGCTCCCTCGGACGGCGCCTCCGTCTCCGGCGGGAGCAGGCCCTCGTTTGTCCAGCGGTAGCTGGGATAGATCAGTTCGGTTTCGATCCCGTCCTCAGCAGCAGAGGTATGCACAGTCCGGTAAATGTCCAGATAGATGTCCGGACGACTGCCGGAGCCATACATATAGATGTCGTACCACTGCTTGTACCAGACAGCGTCCGTTACGCCGGTGCGTTTGTTGGTGAGGGTGATCTTCTGCTCGTCATTCTTGTTTTCACCGTCATTTGCCGTATAGGATTCTTCCTTTACAGAGCTTGTGTATGTATTCCACAGGGCATAGACCTCCGGAGAAATGGTCCGCAGCTGATCCAGCGTGATCTCATTGCCGCCGTCCAGCCAGACCTCCTCCACGGTATAGCGCACCACTGTGCCGTTGGTGTCGTACTTGGGAAGGTTCCAGAAGTCAAGGGAGTTGGACTTCGTATCTGCCGTGAGAATCGGCTGAATAGAGGAAACCCGTCTTTCGCTTCTGTCTTGAATCTGTACATCCCCGCCGCCCAGGTTCACATAGCCAAATCCATCTTTCTGATAGATTTTAAATTGTCCTTCCGTATCATCGCTGGCGGCGATCTTCAGCTTCACGGCCAGAGTGAGGCCGGAGGTGTTCTCCAGGGCTGCCTGGAGTTCCCCCACGCCGTCTCCGCCGCCGTCCCGCCAGTCCTTGGTGACGGTCAGGTCCACATTGCCCAGCCGGCGGTTGGTGACGGTGCAGACCGTCTCACCCGCGATCTCCTCGCGGTCGTATGTAGCTTCATAGGCATGGTTTTTGCCGGGGACAGTGTCGCGGGTGATTCCGGGAGCGTTGATCTCTCCCTCGGTCGGGGCGCCTTCGGTTCCAAGAACCGCAGTCGCTCCGATTTTGGTCTCCCGGATGTAGACCTGGTCCGGCGTAAGTTCTCCAATGCCGGCCCATGCGTACCAGATGGGATCTCCGTCCTCCTGGGATTCGCCCAGCGTGACGAAGGTAATCGCCTGATCTCCTTCTTTGCTATACACCGTCACTTCCACTGGCTCCCGGTGGGCGGCGTCGCTGTCGTCCACCCAGTTCTTCTGGACCAGGATCCGATGGCTTCCTCCCGGGCCGTTGGTGACGATGGTCGTATAGTCTCCGGTGCTGCTGTCGATGGAGGTTTCATAGGTGGGGTTCCCGTTCTCCTCCAGGATCAGGTATTCATACCGGCGCCCCTCTTCGTCATACTCTGGGAGGTTCTGGAGCAGGGCTTTCCAGGCCTCAGAAACCTGAATGGAAATTTCACCGTCGATCGCATCTATGAATGCGTTTTCCTTCGTGAAATCAACATTGACGGTCCCACCTGCATCCATTGTAAAGGTAAGAACCTTGCATGTTTCTGTCAGAGACTGTTCGCCGATGGTACGGTACAGGGCGAAGGTCACCGGCCCCTCCTGGACGCCGCTTTCCCACTTCTTTTCCACCGTATAATCTATCTGGTTGCTGACGGCATTGGTGATCTCGGTGGTGTTGCCGTTCTCCACATCGGTCACACGGTACTTTGCATCTCCCCGGCTGCCGCCGCCGGACAGGGTAAACGAGTTGTTGTCCAGAAGATTTGTTTCATTCTCGCCCTGGTAAACCGCCGACTCCATCCAGCGGTACTCCAGCTCCCGGCCCTGGTTGTCGTATTTGGGCGCGCTGGCGCTGACGGACAGGCCGCCCAGGTTCTCCGCCGTAAATTTTCCCGTTTCCTCCGTTCCCAGCGTTTCGGTGATCCCCGTGTCTTCCCAGGGGTCCTCACTGCCCACCGGCCGGGCCTGGAGCGTCAGCTCCACCCGGACATCCTCCAGCGCCGACTGGAAAGCCGCCGCTTTCCAGATCTTGGTCGCATTAACCGTCACCGTGCCGGAGAGCTTGTTGGAAAGGGTTCCCCCGTTGTAGAGGTATGTATTGTTCGTCTCCCGTGCAAAGTCTGCATCCTCGCTGGTCAGTTTTTTCAGCGTACCGGAATCCTCGTCCAGCGCCCAGATGATGTCCGTCACGCCGCCGTCTTCCCCCACCGCGCCGAATACCTGGGTGTAGTCCCCCGCATGCTCACCAGTGAGATACTCCCGGACCACATAGATATACTCGTAGCCCTCCGAGTCGTACTTGGGCAGCTCTGCAAACTGAATGTCCTGTTTCTCCTGCCCGTTGAGCGGGACCGTCAGAATGCTGCCCCCATCATCCCGGACGGGCGCGGCCGTTGTGTAGCTCTGCCCGGCTCGGTAACGCCACAGCTGGAGTTCACCTGCCGGGCGGTGATCCGGATCCGCCGCGTCCTCCCAGACTTTGGAGGCCTGATAATCCTTTACGCCCGTGAGCGTCAGGTACAGGCTGCCGCCGTCATAGAGCTTCCCCACCTCTGTGCCCACGTTGGGCGTGCTGGAGTTGTCGTAGGAGATCTGGAAGTAGTCGCCCTCGGGCAGGGCACCCGCCGCGATGCCGTCGGCGGCGTCCAGCCGGCCGTCGCCTTTTCCGTCTCCCTCCCTGGTCTCCTCTACCGAGTAGTTGATCCGGCTGCCGTCCAGGTTGTACTTCCACAGACCGCTGACGGTGACGGTGCCGCTGGTGGGGTTGTCCGGGTCTCCATCAGGGTCCTCTTCTATCTTCATCTGATCCTTCATCTCTGCCAGCAGCCGGCGGAGGGAGCTTGCCGTATAGTTGGTGTCCACCACGAAGTCAAAGCTGTTGTAAATGGCTTCTGCGATGCCTTCCGCGCCGCCCAGATTACCCCAGCGGAGCTGAACGCGGAAGTTGAATTCGTCCTCCAGCACATAGTACCAGCCGTAGTTGTCCCCGGCGGAGGGATATTCCGACACATTGCCGTTGTTGACCTCTACCGGGCTGTAGCCGTCAACCCCTTCGGACGGTCCCATGATCCACTCTACACGGGATTCTGTTGAGGTCTCCCCGCCGTAGCCATCGGATGTTGTGGTTTCGATCGCTTCCGGCAACACGCCGGCCGGGACGGAGACCGTATAGGTGTTGTTCCCGTTGTCAGCCACCGTCATTCTCGGCATAGCGGACAGGCCCACCCCGGAGAGCGTCGACTCCTCCCCGCCTTTCAGCTCAATCCATTCCCCGTTGTCGATCCGGAACCACAGCGACGGCTGATACGCATTCGCCCCGGGACGCACTCCGTCCTCATTGTTGTTATCCACCCAGTAGAGCGTGTTCTCTTCAAATGCCCCGGCGGCATACCAGCTTGTCACCGTCACCACCGTATCTGCGTAAATCACAGGCACCAGGGTCAGACACAGTACCAGTGCCAGCAGCCCGCTGACCAGCCGCCGGCCTCCCTTCTTCGGAAACTTTCCCTTTGGGAGCCGCCCCCGCTCCCGGACTCTCTTGCCTCGATACAGCATAACCCCTCACCTCATTGAAAAATTGTTCACACACATATCCAGTGCGTCCCTATCGTCCACGCCCCTGCTGCGTCGGCTGGGCAGGACTCAGCTGCCCTGCTCCCAGCCCACAGTCAGCTGCTCCTCTTCCAGCATCCGCTCGTGGGCCTGCTCGGCCAGTATCTGTACACTGTCCCGAATGCGTTCCTGCGTGACCTGATACAGCCTGCGCAGACAGCGGGGGTTGCTCTTGTCCCCATCCACCCGGGCATCCCTGCACAGAGTCCGGATCTCTCCGCTCACCTGGGTCCTCCGCATGGGGCGGCCGCTTCGGGTGACGAATACCGGCCCCGCAGTGATCCCCACCCGCCGGAGATAGACTGCCAACTCCTTCTGCAGACAGGCAGGAATCAGGACGTACTGCGCTCTGCCGTCACAGGCGGTCAGAACACGTCCCTCCTCCACCGCCCGGACCGTCACCCGGTTCAGCTCACTTACGCGGATCCCTGTCAGGGCAAAGACCTTCACCATCAGATACGTACGCTCCCGGCCCAGATTCCGGGCTGTGGCCAGCAGGCGCAGATACTCAGTCCGGCTCAACTCCGGCTGGATCTCCTCTTCGGTGTCCAGCTGGCCGATCAGCTGCAGATCCCGCCGCCCCAGATAGGCCAGCAGCCCATTGGCGGCGGACACATGGGTGTTGGCTGTACCGGGCGAGTAGCCTTCCCGCAGCAAGGCGGCGCGCCAGAGCTCCAGTGTGTCTGCAGCCACCCGCTTGTCCTCCGGAAGAAAGTGGTAAAACGCCTCCAGCTTGGGGCGGTAGACCTGGATCGTCTCCCGCCGGCGGCCCCGGGCCGCCAAGCTGTCCAGATACCGGCAGACTTCTTCCCAGGTAACTGTCAGCTCCGCCGGCGCCGCGGTCCTGTCCTGTAGTGCCGTTTCCATCGCCTCACGCATTGGGCATTCTCTCCTCTCCAAAGCCGCTTTCACTGTCTGAATGCTTTCCAAATATCTCCTCCGTATCCATCTCTTTCCGATTTACAACAGAACAATGATTCTGTTGTAAACCTGTCATCGGCTGGAAATACGGTGCCAGAGCACGAAGAGTCGGTTTTGGCCGAAACGGCTCCTTTCCCTTTTGGGCCGCAAAATTGGAATCCTCAAAAAATCCAAACCGCAAAAAAGGACATTGCTTTTGTGGTTTTTTTGTTTTATACTAACTATATTCCAATGTATGTAGTGGAGAGAGCTTTGTCGATTTACAACAGAATCATTGTTTTGTTGTTAAACGATCAGCCGCATTTTTTCCAGAATCTGTTCATGGGCCCTGGCGCTCACTGCCACATAAATCCGGGTTGTCTCAATGGAGGAATGGCCCAGAAGGTCCGCCAGATGCGCCAGATCCTTCTCCTGTTCATAAAAGCACTTGGCGAACAGGTGCCGCAGATTGTGCGGGAATACCTTTTCCGGCATCACGCCGGCCTCCCGGCAGAGGGTTTTCATTTCATGCCAGATGTTGCTGCGGTCCAGGGGCCGCCCGGTGCGGGTGCGGAACAGGGGCCCCTCCTGGATATCCTGCGCCCTGGCATACCGCCGCAGGCGTTCCGCCAGTTCCTGCGGCAGCAGGACGGTCCGGCACTTTCCCTTCAGCCGGATCTCCGTCCGGCCAGCACGCAGGGCCTCCGTCGTGATGAAGCGCAGTTCGCTCACCCGGATACCGGTGGCGCAGATCGTCAGCATCACGTGGTACAGCCGCTGGTTCTTGCGCCCCTTGGCAATGGAGAGCAACCGGCGGTACTCCGACTCCGTCAGGTCCCGCTGCTCCTCCCGAAACGCCCGCCGCTGAACCTTCAGCAACTTCACCTCGCAGTGCTCCGCTCCACAGAACCGCAGATACGCGTTCACAGCAGAGAGCTTGTTGTTGACCGTCAGAGCCCTGTACTGCTGCTGCAGGCGCTCCCGGTATGCCAGAACACCCGCCTTGGTCACCGGGGCGCCGCACAGAGCCAGTCGCAGCTGTTCCGCCTCCTGCACGTATTTTTCCACTGTGGCACGGGCCTTCTCGTTTTCCACCAGAAATTCCCGGAACGCGGAGATAGACTGTCCTGTGAGCGTGATTTCTTCCATCTTGACTCCTCCCAAATCCGCCCGCACAGACGCGGGTATTTTTTGTAAGCATACCCAAAATGGCGTCGGATATGTTCCGCCTATGGAGATGCTTTCCAAAAAAGTTCCGAATTGCGCAAAAAGGCAGCCCGCGGAGAATCCCTCCGCGGGCTGCCTTACAGTATGCTGTTGTTTTTTATCGGCCTCCCCAGACCCGGTAGAGCTCGCTTCCCCGTTCCCGCAGGCGCTCGTTCAGCCAGGAGCGCAGGGATGCCATGCCCTCCTCTGTCCAGGGGAAGGTCTCCGTCTCAATGTGCTGGGCCTTTTCAAAGCAGATGTTCTCATAGACCCAGGCCTGGACGGTGCCATCGTTCACCTTTCCCGTCCGCTGGAAGCGGTAGCGGAAGGTGCCGAGGGAGCCGGGAAAAATCTCCGACTTCTTCAGAAAGTTCAGGGTCAAAAATGCGAATGGATCTTCCATCGGGCAGTTTCTCTCCTCCATCAGGCCGCCTCCGTCTCCCGGCGGCAGACCTTGATCCCCGCGATGGTCAGCGCGAACACGAACCAGAAAATGCACATCACCCGGGGATAGTTCCACAGGTAATCCGCCAGACCGCACACCATGGCGCCGCACAGAGCCGCCGCTCCGGCACAGGTGATGGTGCGGGCGGCAGAGGGGGCGCAGTGCCGGACCGTGCGGGCCGCCTTTTTGATGTTCCACAGCATGGAGCCCACAAAGCCCAGGAACCCCAGCAGTCCCGCCTCGATCCATACCTGCAGGTAGAAGTTGTGGGCGTGAACGAAGGGCGCTTCTGCGTGGTAGAGGTTGAAGTCGCTGATGTAGTCCTGCACGGCGGCAGTGCCCAGACCCGCGCCGGAGACGGGAGACGTCCGGATGACCTCCAGTGCCGCCTGATACAAGGGGATGCGGCTGGCAGTGGAGGTATCCGCCGGATTGAAGATCGTCAGGACCCGGTGCCAGATGGTGTCCGGCAGGAAAGGGACCATCACCACGCACAGCACCGCGAAGGCGGGGATCAGCTTGGGCTTCCACAAAAACACCAGCACCACCATGGCACAGGCCATGCCAACCCAGCTGGCCCGGGAGTAGGTCATGCCCAGAGCCAGCACACCCACGGCAAACACGCCGCAGGCCGTCACGCGGGAGATGCCCCGCTTGGAGCAGAGGATCAGCGCCAGTACCAGGGGCAGCAGGAGGATCAGCACCTCTGCAAAGGTGTTGGGGTTGTCGAAATAGGACTCCACCCGGCCGGGCATACCGGCGTTGACCTCCAGGTCCACATAGGACTCGTTGACCTCCACGCCCTGGATCCGTTGATACACACCGTACAGCGAGGACACCAGCACACAGACCCCACCGCCGGCGGCCAGCCGCTTCAAATCCTCTGTGCCCCGGACAGCACTGACCGTCACCAGCACGCACATCGCTGCGGAGATATGGTAGAGCAGGAAGCGGAAGGAGGCGGAGGGCTCATAGGAGAACAGCACCGCCAGGAACATGGCTCCGAACAGCACCACCGGATAGAACCCGATGTGCTTCACGTCCAGCCGGAAGTCCCGCCGGGACATGGCCCCGGCATAGAACAGCACCAGCAGGGCAGCAAAGCCCAGCATACTATATGCGTTGTTCCAATGAGAGAAGGGAATCACCCACAATAGCATGATGAGCCAGGATTGGGCGACGGCGGTCTCATGTCCCATCTCAAAGGCCAGACGGGAGAAAACGCTGTCATCAAACGTAGCCCGCAAGGCAAGGTACAGCTTGTGGAGCAGCCAGGCAGGCAGGTTGATGAGGCCCGTCAGCAGTCGGCAGAGGATGCTCTCCTCCCAGGCCCGGGCCGCGACGCCCTCCCGACACAGGACCCGGAGAACACGGCTCTCGTCGATCTGGCGGTTACACCAGGCGCCCATGCGCACCAGGCAGCGGTGGACGGCGCTGTCATAGTAGACGGTGCACAGCACCGCCCAGAGGTGATACAGATAGCTTTCGCGGAGAATGCTCATGCAGGGAAACCTCGTTTCTTCAGATGCGGTTTTTGATCCGGTACAGCTGGGAGAGCAGCCAGAAGCGGCCCCCCCGCACCAGCTTTGCTGCCAGCTGCTTGTTGCGGCTCATGCCGGCGGGCGACAGCGTCCGGATGGCGTGGGCCATATCCGGCCGCGCGCACAAGGCCTGGATGGTCTCCTGCCGCTGCCGGAGGGTCTTGGGATTGCCCGGGGCGTACTCGTTGCCGATGGCGATCAACAGCCCGGCCCAGTTGGAGTTCTCCCGCCACTGGGGGCGGCCGGGCGTCAGGCCGTACCGGGCGGCCAAGTCCTCCTTCCGCTCCATGAAGCGGCCGAAGACCTGCTGGAAGTCCTTCATATACTTGTGGGTGGCGGAGGCCGGATTCTGGAGATAGCGGTACAGGGGCGTCTCCGTCACCGCCAGGCGCCGGGCGTTGCAGAAATACTCCATCAGGAACAGCTCGTCTTCTAGATAGGCGCCCTCATAGCGGAGATGGAGTCTGTCAAAAATCTCTGCGGAGAACAGATAGCGCCAGATGAATCCATTGAACACCGGCTGGGCCAGCCGGTCCCCCAGCAGGGGATTGACGATTTTCTCCCGGATAGCGTCGGCGTCGTAGATCCCGGCGGGCAGCACCGGCTCCGGCGTCTCGCTGCCATCAGGCCACAGGTTCAGGTGCGCACAGGCGGCGGTATCCGCCCCGGCCCGCTCCCGCAGGTTCCACAGCGTCTCCAGGCACTGGGGCTCGTACTGATCGTCGGAGTCCAGAAAGGCGATATAGGTCCCCCGGACATGGTCAAGGCCCACATTCCGGGTCTCGCTGACGCCGCTGTTGCGCTCCTTGTGGAACACCCGGATGCGGTCATCCTCCCGGGCCAGCTCATCGCAGAGAGCCGGGGAGCCGTCGGTGCAGCCGTCATCCACCAGCAGCAGCTCCCAGTCGGAAAAGGTCTGCCGCCGTACGCTCTCCACGCAGTCTCTGAGAAATTTCTCCGCCTGATAGACAGGCACAATGACGGAAATGCTGGGCATAGACAGCCTCCTTGCGCCCTCCGGCGCCTCTCTTCAGTCTGCGGCGCGGAAACTCCGGCGCCCTCCCCCCAGAATCTGGGGCTCTTACACGGAGCTATTGTACCCGATTTCCCCGGGAAGGTCAACGTCTTTTCCCGGAAAAGCCGGGCATACTAGGAGCGAGGTGATCCAATATGAACGATATCGAGCTGCTCCAATACGTCCATGAGACGGCGGAGATGGGCATTGAGGGGCTGAACAGCCTGGACGGGCAGGTCCGGGATGACAGCCTGCGGCGGGTTCTGAGCCAGCAGGGCGCCGAGTACCGCCAGATCGCGGATCAGGCGGAGCGCCTGCTCCGGTCTCTGGGAGAGGAGCCCAGGGACCCAGGCCTTCTGGCCAAGGTGTCCGCAGAGGTCATGTCCACTTTCAAAACGCTGGCAGACCCCTCTGCATCCAACATCGCGGAGATGGTCATTCAGGGAAACACCATGGGGGCCACCAAAAGTACCCGGCATCTGGGGGACTACGCCGGTGGAAACCGCGAGATCCGAAATCTCGCGGAGCGGCTGCTGCACACCGAGGAAGCCAACGCCGCCCAGATGAAGCAGTTCCTGTAACACACCCGGCGCAAAGCAGAGGAGGAGCCTCCTACGGGAGGCTCCTCCTCTGTTCAAAGGACCGGCAGCAGATCTTCCCCATTCAGAAAACGCTCCTCCGCCTCCTGGATAGGGATCTGCCGCTGATTCAGTCTGCGCACCAGCTGCTCTACCTCTGCCTGTTCCCTTCCCGGCAGCAGGACCACCAGATGTCGCTCCGGTTCCCAGGATTCGCCGCTGAATCCGAATCGCCGGGGGTGCCGGGTCTCCAGAACCTGATAGCGCACCTGCGGCCGCACCGCCTTGCGCCGGCGCCAGACCGACAAGGCCAGCACCCGGACCAGATCCTTCGGCGTGGGCTTTTCCCGCAGCACGCGTTGAAAGAGCTTCTGCAGCTCCGCCCGGTCTCCGCAGTCCCAGATGTCCTCCTCCGCCCGGGAGAGGGCCTTTGCCAGGGTGTCCTTTTCCTTTTCACTGTATCTCTGCGCCTCCGGATACAGCGTCTCCATGGAGAAGGTGCCCGGCATACGGGGGATGGCAGCCTTGACCAGGCAGCACAGGTCGTAATAGCAGTCCCGGCTCAGTTTCCCACTGATTTTTTCCACTGTCCGCAGGATATCTTCATCCATCCGAAACCGTCTCCTCTCCTCTTCAATTCATACATAGCATATCAAAAATCGCAGGTTTTTGAAATAGATTCGACACATTCGGACTCTTTTAGACAAATTGCGGCACCCCGGACTTGACAATCCGGAGGAAATGTGCTCTTCTACCCGTATCAGAGACAGGGAGGCGTAGGCATGGATATTCGCAGAATCGAGTCGGGCAAGCGGGACTTTCTCCCCCTCCTGCTGCTGGGAGACGAACAGGAGGACATGATCGACCGCTATCTGGACCGCGGAACGCTGTTGGCGCTGTACGACGGCGGACTTCGCGCCGTGTGCGTGGTGACCAAGGAGGCGCCGGGCGTGTTCGAGATCAAGAATCTGGCCGTGGAGCCGGCCTTTCAGCGCCAGGGCTACGGCCGGGCCATGGTTCGGCATGTGGCCGGCGCCTGCCGGACCGCCGGAGGGACACGCCTCCTGGTGGGCACCGGGGACAGTCCCCTCACCCTCCCCTTCTACCGGGCCTGCGGGTTCCGGGAAAGCCACCGGGTCCCCAATTTCTTCCTTCAATTTTACGACCACCCCATATACGAAGGGGGGCGGCTTTTGTCGGACATGGTATATTTGTCCATGGAGCTTTGAGCGGAAAAGGCGGCGCTGCTGAAAATCAGCGGCGCCGCCTGTATCATACCGTTTGATTCAGTTTTGAAAAAGGCTTCACGCCTCTGCGGCGGCCTTCAGAGCCTCCGTGCGGTCAGTTTTCTCCCAGGTCACGCCCAGGTCCTCCCGGCCCATGTGGCCGTAGGCCGCCAGCTTGCGGTAGATGGGCTTGCGCAGGTCCAGGTCCCGGATGATGGCCGTGGGCCGCAGGTCAAACACCTTGCGGACGGCAGTCTCCAGCCTGTCGTCTCCCACCGTACCGGTGCCGAAAGTGTCCACCAGCACACTCACCGGCTGGGCCACGCCGATGGCGTAGGCCAACTGCACCTGGCAGCGGCGGGCAAGGCCCGCGGCCACGATGTTCTTGGCCACGTACCGGGCGGCGTAGGCCGCGGAGCGGTCCACCTTGGTGGGATCCTTGCCGGAAAAGCAGCCGCCGCCGTGGGGGGCGCTGCCGCCGTAGGTATCCACGATGATCTTCCGGCCGGTGAGGCCGGAATCCGCCGCCGGGCCGCCCTTGACGAAACGGCCGGTAGGGTTCACGTAATACTTTGTGTTCTCGTCCAGCATGTCCGCGGGGATCACGGCCTTGGCCACCTGCTCGATCATGTCCTTCCGGATCTGCTCCAGGGAGACATCGGGGTCGTGCTGGGTGGAGATGACCACTGTATCCACCCGGACAGGGCGGTTGTGCTCGTCATACTCCACGGTGACCTGACTCTTGCCGTCGGGCCGCATATAGGGCACCTGGCCGCTCTTGCGGACCTCCGCCATGCGCTTGCACAGCTTCTGTGCCAGGGACAGGGGCAGGGGCATCAGTTCCGGCGTCTCGTCGCAGGCGTAGCCGAACATCATGCCCTGGTCACCGGCGCCGTTGCTCAGCTCGCTGTCGGTGCCCTCCTTGTTCTCCAAGGATTTGTCCACGCCCATGGCGATGTCGGCGGACTGCTCGTCGATGGAGGTAACCACGGCACAGGTGTCGCAGTCAAAGCCGTACTTGCCCCGGTCATAGCCAATGTCCCGGACCACCTCCCGGGCGATGTGGGCGATGTCCACATAGCAGCTGGTGGTGATCTCGCCCATCACGTGGATCAATCCGGTGCAGGCCGTGGTCTCGCAGGCCACGCGGCCGTTGGGGTCCTGCTCCAGAATGGCGTCCAGGACGGCGTCGGAGATCTGGTCGCAGACCTTGTCGGGGTGGCCCTCCGTTACGGACTCGGAGGTGAAGAGATAGTGTCTTGCCATAGTACAGGTTCCTTTCTGAGCACTGACCTCATCAAGGGGCGAAAAAAATGTGCGTTTCGACGGCGAAACACACAAACGGATTGGTTGCTTGCTCCTCATCTGTCGATCACCGCCGGATTTGGCACCTTGTCATAAGCAGGTTGCCGTGGGTTCATCGGGCCGTTCCCTCCGCCACTCTTGATAAGGGTAATAAAATTGTCCCTATTATCTTATCAGGTTTTTCCCGTTTGTCAATACGGTTTTTCCGGTTTTGCGGAGAAATCCGTCGCCCCGTCGGAAAACTGCGCAGATGTTCCGCCTGTTCAAAAATTATACATGACTTTTTTCCTCTGATCGGGTATAATGGATATCGCTTGTATATTTGAAATGTTCTGGAGGGCTTCACCGTGAGAAAACTCTGCGACAGCGTGGACCGCTTTTGCCTGCAGCATCCCCGCTTCGGCATTCCGAACCTGATGAAGTTTCTGGTGGGGATCATGGCCGTGGTATTTGTGCTGGACCTGTTCTCCAATGGCTATGCCAGCTATATGCTGTACTTCAACGCAGAGCTCGTTCTGCAGGGAGAGCTGTGGCGGCTGGTCACCTGGATGTTCCTGCCCACCAACGGCTCTCTGTTCTGGATCTTCATCAGCCTGTCCTTCTACTACTTCATCGGCACCTCCATTGAGGAGTACTGGGGCACCGCCAAGTTCACCCTGTTCTATCTGGCCTGCGCCGTGCTGATGGTGGTATTCGGCATGATCAGCATACTGTGGTCCCCGCTTCCCGTTGTCAGCAGCGGCAATCTCAACCAGATCCTGTTCCTGGCCTTTGCTACCCTGTACCCTGACGCGCTGATCCGCGTCTATCTGATCCTGCCAGTCAAGGCCAAGTGGCTGGCGGCGTTGTATGTGCTGCTGACCCTGTATGACCTGCTCCGTTCCGGCATGTGGGCGGCGCTGTTCACACTGCCCCAGCTGCTGGCCGTCTGGCTGGTGTATCTGGTGTTCTTCTGGGACAGGATCGGGGACCTTCTGCGGGAGTTCGGCTTTGCCGTCCGCCATCAGAACTCCCACCAGACCATCCAGTTCAAGTCCGCAGTGAAGCAGCAGCGGAAGAAGGCCCAGCAGCAGGGCTACCGCCACAAGTGCGAGGTCTGCGGCCGCACAGATACGGACTTTCCGGACCTGCAGTTCCGCTATTGCTCCAAGTGCGCGGGCTACCACTGCTTCTGTGAGGACCACATCTTCAACCACACACATTTTACGCAGTGAGCGTTTCCGCGGTCTCCGCCCATCGGGGCGGGGACCGCTTTTTTGACACGGCCCCTGAGATTTCTCTTCCTTCCGGCCCACAAATGCGATATACTGAAAAAAACGACACCAGAGGAAAAGGGAGACGATACCCATGGAACGACAACTGGGAAAGCCCCTGCATATTCAGGCGGCGGAGGCCTTTGAATCGCCCGCGTTTCTTCAGAAGCTGGGAATGGCCCGCGCCGACGCGGAGCGTATCTTCGGCGGCGCCGACTGGCACCAGCTGCTCCGGGATCTAGTGCCCATCCGGGGCCGGATCTCCTGCGCCGACGCCCTGGCGGCCTTCCGCCCCCTGCTGGACCAGGTGGCGCCGGATCCCGCTGAGGGATGGCTGTCCTACGCCTACCAGGTGGCCCGGGCGCTGCTGTATCCGGCGTCGGACCCCGGACATACCTCCGCCCAGTGGGATGGAGCGCTGTGCTTTCTGCAGCTGCTCCAGGTCCTGTTTGACGCGGAGCGGACCTGCCTGCCCTTTGACTTCTGGCTGGACTTTGAATTCTGCACGGAGGAGGAACTCTCCCACAGCGGTGTGGCGGAGGAGTACCGCCGCTTCTGCTACCGGTTCCGGGAGGAATACATCTATGAGATGCTCCGCCTGAGCCGGGAGGTCACATCCTTCCGCACCCTGGAGCACATCGCCGGCGTCCACTATGTGTCCATGCGGGTGGCCCGGGCCTTCTGCGCCTCCGGCGGACTCATCGACCTGGGGCTGATCTCCGGAGCCGCCCTGGGCCACGACCTGGGCAAATTCGGCTGCAAGCCCGGGGAACGGGTGCCCTACCTGCACTATTACTACACCGACCAGTGGTTCACCCGCCGGGGACTAACGGCCCTGGGCCACATCGCGGCCAACCACTCCGTCTGGGATTTGGAGATCGAGAACCTGTCCTCGGAGTCCCTGACGCTGGTGTACGCGGACTTCCGGGTGAAGCAGACCTATGGGGAGGACCGCCGGGAGATCCCCTGCCTCTACTCCCTGCAGGAGGCCTTTGACGTCATCCTCAGCAAGCTGGACAATGTGGACGATGCCAAGCGCCTGCGCTACCGCTATGTCTACGCCAAGCTGCGGGACTTTGAGGACTATCTCATCTCCTTTGGGGTGGACACCACCCTCCGCACCGCCGGCGGCCCCGCCCGCCCGGCCAAAAATGCTGCCCTGCTGAACACGGACGAGGTGGTGACCGCTCTGCGGCGTACCGCCGTGGACCACAATATCCGCCTGATGCACCGGCTGGGCCATGAGCAGCTCTTCGGCAACACTCTGGAGGCCGCCCGGGGCGAAAAGAACCCCGCCCGGCTCCAGGCATACGTCTCCATTTTTGAGGAGTATTTCACCTACTGGAACGCCTCTCAGAAGCAGCAGACCCTGGACTTTCTGTATGAGCTGCTGCTGATCCCGGACGGAGACATCCGCCGCCGGGCCGCCGCCCTCATCGGACGCATCCTGGCCGCCTTCCGCCTGGGCTATCAGAAGGAGCCCCCGGCCGACGCCCCGCCGGACCCGGAGGAAGACCTGCCCTTCCAGCTGTGGGCGGAGTACCTGGAAAAGCTCATCGACCCGGACCGGCGGCTGACGCCCCGGCAGATCAGCATGATCCGCTATCAGGCCAAGACTGCGGCGGACGCGCTGCTGATGAACTGCTCCGACGCCGACGCCCCCCGCTTTGCCGGGGAGCTGTTCCGCCACTACCGCCGCCCGGAACTGGTGGACGCCGATGCGGCCTTTGCCCTGCTGGACACGGTGCTGAGCCTGCCGCTGGACCGGGTATCCGCCGAGGATCTGCACGTGCTGACCGGCTTTTCCGTCTGGTGGCTGGAACGGGGCGGCCTGCCCCAGAAGGCCGCCGCCCTGCGGCTGTTCCACCACCTGCTGACGGCCCTGGACCCCAATGGCCGGGACGCCGCGGCCATCACTGCCGCCGTGGAGGCAGCGGATTGCCAGGGAAGCACGCCGCTGCTGTTTCTCCAGGCCCGCCTGGGAGAGCGGCTGGGCCTGGATGTCTCCATCCAGCGGTCCCTGTTGGACCGGCAGGACGTTGTGAGCAATGTGTTTCTGGACAACCTGAAGACTGCGACCCACTGGGTTCTGAAGGCCGTGGGCGTGGAGTACCTGCTGGGTCAGGTGGAACAGGGAGACCGCGCCAACGTGCTCCACATCGCCACCCACTTCTCCAACCTGATGAAGGTCAGTGAGAATATCGTGGTCCGCCGGCTGGCGGGCGCTTCCCTGCTGGCCATTGCTCCGGCCCTGACGCCGGACCGCCGGAACGAGGTGGCCGTGGAGCTTTCCAAGGTGCTGGAGACCGGGCAGACGGAGATCTCCCAGTACATCCCCCAGTACCTGGGCCAGTTTGCCCTGTGGCTGACGCCCAGGGAACTGGACGAGATCGTGGATCAGATGCAGATCCTCCTCTCCTCCGCCAACACCGTGGTGGTGGCCGCCGCCCTGGCCACTGTGGGCGCCATGCTGGAGCATTATGCCATATACGCCCAGCGGTTCCACGAGTCCCGGGAGGTACTGGAACGCCGCTGGCGGCGGCTGGCAGGCCTGCTGTTGAAGGGCCTGGCCTCTTATCGTCAGAGCGTGCGGCAGGAGGCGCTGCAGATCCTGGGCGAGCGGCTCTTCGCCTCACAGACCCTCTCCTACGAGGGGAAGGCTGCCCTCTTCACCCTGATGGCCAAGAAGATCCTCTTCCTGCTGGGAGAGCAGCCGGAACAGGAGCTGAGCTTCTTCTACACCGCCGCCGCCCTCTCCCACATCTACCGCTTCATCGTCTCCTATCAGATTGAAAGCGGAGACTTCCCATTCTACATGCCGGGAAGGGCCGCCTTCTTTCCCGGCACCTTCGACCCCTTCTCCCTGAGCCATAAGGGCATCGTCCAGGAGATCCGGGACCTGGGGATGGAGGTGTATCTGGCCATCGACGAGTTCTCCTGGTCCAAGAAGGCGCAGCCCTCCCTGGTGCGGAGGCAGATCGTCAGCATGTCCGTGGCGGACGAGTTCGACGTGTACCTCTTCCCCCACGACATCCCAGTGAACCTGGCCACGCCGGAGGACCTGGACCGGCTGCGGGAGGTCTTTTCCGGCCGGGAGCTGTACCTGGCGGTGGGCTCGGACGTGGTAGCCAACGCCTCCTCCTACAAGGCGGCACCGGTGCCGGGGTCCGTCCACTCCATGAACCACATCGTCTTCCGCCGCTCCAGCGACGCGGAGGGACGGGAGATCGACGCAGATCTGGGCTGCATCTCCGGCCGCATCATCCAGCTGCAGCTGCCCACCCATCTGGAAGACATCAGCTCCACCCGCATCCGGGAGAACATCGACCTGGGACGGGACATCTCCACCCTCATTGACCCGGTGGTACAGGACTTCATCTACCGCAACAGCCTCTATCTCCGGGAGCCCCAGTACAAGCGGATCCTCCGGGCGGGGGATCTGGAGTTCTCCCACATCTCCCAGCCGGACCGGCACCTGTGGGAGGAGTTGACGGAGGTACCGCTTCAGGGGCGGGAGCAGCCGCCGGAGATCGACCCCAGGGACGGCCTCTGCATCCTGCGGGACGCGGGATCCCGCCCCCGGGTGCTGGGTTTTCTGACCCTGCGGACCGTGAACTCCGGCGGGCTGTATGAGGCCCTGGGGGACACGGAGCTGGCGGACTATGTCCGCAAGCACACGGCGGGGCGGGTTCAGCTGCTCACCGGACTTTACACCGCCCGCGGCTCCAGCGGCAGCTATGATGTGGGCCAGCTGCTGATGACAGAGGCCCTCTCCCGCTCCCTGGGAGAGGACTGCAGCTATGCCGTGTGGCACGCCACTGCGTCGGAGGAGACGCTGGACCTGCTGGAGAGGCAAGGCTTTGTCCCGGCGGAGCTGCCCAGCGCAAAGCCCCTGCTGCTGGTGGATATGCGCTCTCCCTCCGTACTGCTGCAGAACATCCCCACCACGCTGAAGGAGCCTTTCTCCTCCGACCGTACCGTGCTGGCGGCGGTCCGCGCCGCCCACTGCCGGATGCAGCGGGCTCTCACCGGCCTGTATCCGGGTTCTCTGATCCTGTCCCTGAACGCGGAGGTCATTTACCACCGTCTGGTGCGGAAGATCGTGGACCTGAACGGCGTCCCGGCGGAGCCCACAGTGCCCCGGGTACTGGGTCCCAAGATGTGTGTACCCTTCGGCAAGATCCTGCGGGGCAATGCCATCCCCAACACCGTCACCAAGACCATCCACACCGACAAGGTCTTTGCCAGGGACCTCACCTCCTTCGACATTGAGAACTTCCCCGGCTACGCGCCGTTGGAGAGCCAGATCCGTACCATCCACTCCTTCCGCCGGCCGGTGATCCTGGTGGACGACCTGCTCCACTCCGGCAACCGGATCCGGGCGCTGGATCCCCTCTTCCGGCAGGAGGGTGTGGTCATCGACCGGGTGCTGGTGGGCCTGCTGTCCGGCCGTGGACGGGATCTGATGGCCGCCAAGGGCCGCAGTGTGGACAGCGTCTATTTCATTCCGAATATGCGTTCTTGGTTCGTGGAGTCCACCATGTACCCCTTCATCGGCGGCGACACTGTGGGGCATGGGGAGCCCTCCGTCCCCGGCCTGACCCCAGCGGTGAACCTGATCCTGCCCTACGCCTTCCCCCGCTTCTACCGGGAGTGCGGACGGGAGGCGGTGTTCCGTTTCTCCTGTGCCTGCCTGGAGAACGCCCGGGACATCCTGCTGGCCCTGGAGACCACCTTCCGGGAGCGGTACGCCCGCAACCTCACCCTCTCCCGCCTCAGTGAGGCGGTGATCCTGCCCCTCTCCCCGGACAAGGGCAGCTGTATGCACTATGACCCCAGTCTTCCTGCCTCCGTATTTCTGCAGAACGACCTGGAGATGCTGTTGCGGATGCGGAACGTCCTCCAATCCTGACCGCGGGCCTGGCGCGCCATCCAGGCGAAAGGAGCCCTTATGTATTACTACCGCCACGGGGAGGTCATCTTCGCCTCTCTGCTGCCGGACCTCCCCCTGGAGCCGGCGAAGCGTCCCTCCGCAGGGACGCCCAGCCTCTTCCTCATCGACCGGGACCCGATTCGCAGCCGGTCCTCTTTCTGCGTCTCAGACCCCCGGCAGCTCACTGCGGAGACGGAGGATGTGACCTGGCTGGACCCCTCCCGGATGGGCGTTCCGGTCCCCTCCCTGCCCAAACGCCTCCAGCACACCATCGACGCCCGGCTGCTGCGGGCGGTTAACATCCGCCACCCCCGCTGGGCTGACTTTACCAAGGCGTCCGCCATGCATCTGCCAAGCCGCCTGCGGGTGAATCTGCTGGCGGTAGGAGATGTGGGCAGCACCCTTTTGACGGCGCTGAAGCTCCTGGGAGGCGACTGTATTGAGAGCATCGGTATCTGCGACCTGAATCAGAAGACTGTGGCCCGCTGGGTCACGGAGATGGAGCAGGTATCCTGGCCCTGGGACTACGACGCTCTTCCGGCAGTGGAGCCGGTAGCGGCCGGGGACTTGTTCCGCTGTGATGTGTTCCTCTTCGCCGCCACTCGCGGCGTTCCTCCGGTGGGAGGCGGTGTCCGGGACGTGCGGATGGCCCAGTTCGGCGCCAACCGGCCGCTGGTGGAGGACTACGCCCGGCAGGCCCGGCAGGCGGGATTCCGGGGACTCTTTATTGTACTGTCCGACCCGGTGGATCCCCTGTGCAAGGCGGCGTATCTGGCCTCCAACCAGGGGCCCGACGGCCAGTGGGACGGGCAGGGGCTTCGGGCGGAACAGATCCAGGGCTTCGGACTGGGGGTCATGAACGCCCGTGCGGCCTATTTTGCCAAGCAGGATCCCCGGTTCCGCAGCTTCCTGCTGGATGGCCGCAGCTATGGTCCTCACGGTCAGGGGCTGGTGATCGCCAACTCCCTCTCCCATTATGATGACGGCCTCTCCCGGGAGCTGACGGAGCTGGTGGCCACCGCCAATCTGCGGATCCGGGAGCTGGGCTTCAAGCCCTATGTGGCTCCTGCCATTTCCTCCGGCGCCATGCAGCTGCTGCTGACGCTCCGCCGGAGCTGGCATTGCAGCTCGGTGGCTCTGGGGGGGATCTGGTTCGGCGTCCGCAACCGTTTAACCGCCGCCGGTCTGGAAATCGAGACTGCCTCTTTGCCCACACCGCTGTTCGAGCGGCTGCGGGAAACCCAGACACTTCTGCGGGAGATCATTTAGCGGGCGGCTGCCGCCGCGTTTCATCATACCGGCCGCTGCACGCCGCTTTGCCCCGCGCACCGGGCGGGGGCTCGGCCGGAATGCAGCCGGACGCAGGAAGGAGATGATCGGCATATCTGAAGAACTGACGGTGATCCGCCCCGGCGGGGCGCTCTCCCCCCGGTGCGCCGGAGTGCTGGAGGCGGCCCTGGCGGGGCGGCAGGCAGAGGTGCTATCCCGCCTGGAGGGTCCGCTGACGGGACGGCGGCTCCTGTTTGTCGTCTCCCTGGATGAGGGCGGCGTGAACCGCGGGTTCTATGACCTGCTGGCCCATCTCCGCACCCATCCAAACTGCCTGGACCGCTGCGTGGGGAGCGTGCTGGTGGACGCCCCCGGCGATCTGTACACCAAGGCAGCGGGCCGGGACCTGGTGCTGGCCGCCAACCTTGCGGGCTGCGCCTTTGTGGGTCGCCCTCTGGTGGAAGGCACTGGCGATCTGCGGAACTTCACGGTCCAGGCCCGAAACGCTGGCTGTTCTTTGGAAGCGGCCTACCATCTGGCGACGGCGGATCTGGTGGAGCGGGTGCTGGCCTTCTCCCGCCCCCGGCTGGAGCGGCCGAAGCTGCTGGCCCTCCACGCCTCCAGCCGGGCCACCTCCAACACCCTGGCCCTGTGGGGGCTGGTGCGGACCCGGCTGGAGGAACGCTGTGACATCACGGAGATCTGCCTGCGGAACGGCACGCTGGAGGACTGTGCCGGCTGCCCCTACACCACCTGCCTCCACTTCGGAGAACAGGGCGGGTGCTTCTACGGCGGCGTCATGGTCCAGGAGGTCTACCCCGCCATCCGGGAGGCGGACGCGCTGGTGCTGCTGTGCCCCAATTACAACGACGCTCTGTCCGCCAACCTGACGGCAGCCATCAACCGGCTGACGGCCCTGTACCGCACCACCTCCTTTGCGGACAAGGCGGTGTTCGCCATCGTGGTGTCCGGCTACTCCGGCGGTGACATCGTGGCCTGTCAGGCGGCGGGAGCCATGAACATGAACAAGGGCTTCTGGCTGCCGGCGAACTTCTGCCTGCTGGAGACCGCCAACGACAAGGGCGAGGCCCTGGCCCTGCCGGGGATTCAGGACCGGGCGGATCGGTTCGCGGAGAATATGTTATGTCAGCTTGCATACTAGAAGAAGGCACGCCGAAAGGCGTGCCGCTTTTCTTGCTATGTGTTTGGGGTAGTATCGAACTCTATCACCACGTTTCCTTTGGCGTCATAGGCAAGAATAATCGGATATCCGTACGCCCGTTCCGGATTTCTTTTCCGCGGCAGGACCTCCATAATCCAAAAAAACGTGTGGTCTCCCTGCTTGATAAACGCCTCCCGTTCCACAGACAGGCAGTAAAACTCTGGGGCCGCCTGGTCAAAAGGCTCCGCCCTAATTTGCAGTTCTACGAGTTCAATTGTCGGATCGTCGATTCGGCCGAAATAGCAGTTTACCATCCTGTCATCATAGACAGCATCGTATTGGCCCACATACAACGGTGCATCGCCGGTACAGTCTACTGCGGAACCCCGTTCCGTCTCCCATCCCAATAGTCCTAAGTGCGTATCTGTCATTAGGAGCGCATTTTCATTTTCCATCAGATATAGGAGGCCAGTCGCTCTCAACTCCGGTTCCCAGCGCCGTTCCACAAGGTGGGTCCGACCTATGCCCTGCAAGTCCGCCGACCTATGAGCGGTCTGGATCGGCAGCAGCAAGCATATCCCCAGCAGGTGGTTCACCATCAAAAGAAATGCTAGTGCCAGGAGTGCCCAGCGCAGGGCCAGACACTTCCGCGTGTACATTCTGCTCTTTTTCATGGTGCCATCCCCTCCGGCAGGGGAATCTGGATACTGCCGGATTCCCCATATATGTCATACCGCAGGGTCACATAGGTGTCCTCTGGTTCTATGGCTACGCATCCGTTCCCTGCGTTCCACCAGTCAAATGGCCCTGCAATCAAAGCCTCACCTTTCTCGCCGCTCTGGCTCTCCAAAACCATCTCCTTGCGGCCAACCACGCCCATAAACCGCCGGTCGTAGGAATCAAAATTGACAAAGGCCATGAGATGTCCCCATGGGATGCTGCGGTAGGTGCATACTCGTACTATCCGCACCACATCATCTCCAACTGTGAACTCCATCTTGGGATAGACAGCAGCAATGATCCCGCCAGATGGGCCAGCATGGTGGCTGAGATTTGGGACCCTGCGCTCTGTAATACCTGTCCAAACCCCAAGTGTCCCCTCCCCAGAAAAAAACAGTACTGAGGCCAAGATCCAGACGGCCAGCAAAATGGCCCCCCATTTCGCCACCAGCCAGCGGAAGGGGTATTGTTTGTTCAGCTCCCGTCCCACCTCATCTGGCTCTCCCATGGCGGCGATGGCCCGCTCTTCTGCCAGCTCCTCGTCATACCCCAGCTCCCGCAGGGCCTCCATGTGGTCCTCGATGTGGCCGTCCAGCTCCGACCGAATGGCCTCCCGCTCCTTCTCCGTCACACGGCGCAGGGACGAAAGCACCCGGTCCGTATAATCCCGCCTGTCCATATCATGCCGGGTCCAGCCCCGGACAGGCCCGGAGCACCGCATTCACCGCGCCGGAGTAGGTCTGCCAGGCGGCAGCCTCCTCCCGCAGCACCGCCGCCCCCCGGTGGGTAAGGCGGTAGTATTTCCGCATCCGGCCGGTGGGGGCCTCCTGCTGATACGCCTCCACCGCCCCGTCCCGCTCCAGGCCGTGGAGCACCGGGTACAGCGTCCCCTCCTTCATCTCAAAGGTGTGGTCGGATCTGCGGGCCAGCTCCACGATCATCTGGTAGCCGTACATATCCTCCCCCGCCAGCAGGGACAGCACCAGCAGCTGGGCGTGGTCCATGGTCTGCTTTTTTGCCATCGGGCACCTCCTGTCCAGGCAACATACCTAGAATTACTATGCCTTTAGTATACATAGTAATTCTAGGTATGTCAATTACAAAAAACGCGCGCCTGCGGCGCGCGCTTTTTTTCCTCAATTCTTCCCGATCCCCAGCAGATCCCGGCCATGGCTGTTCAAATGCGGTGCCAGCTGCTCGTAGGACAGCCGGAACTCCTGCGGCCCCATGGCGTAACAGGCAATCTCATAGGGGGAGAAGGCCACCGTCATCCCCTCCTCATTGAAGGAGACCGCGTAGCTGCTCCAGTTTGCGGCAATGTCTTGATAGTCCTCCCAGTAGCCGGCCTCCACGGCGGCTTCCGGCGTCATGTCGATCTGGCGGATGATCTCGTCCCGGACCGCGTCCAGAAATATCTGCCCGTCCGCTGCCAGAATCTCAGGCGCGAAGAACTGGCCCGTCATCAGGTCGAAGTTCCAGGCCAGCAGTACCGTGTTGGGGTGGGCCCCGCCGGTATAGCTGTAATACTCCGCCTGGATGCACACCATCTGCTCCGTCTGATAGACAGAACAGTCCAGCTCCAGCGTGTAGGGTGTCCAATTCCCACCGGACTCCGTCCGAAAGGCCAGCTCCTCCTCTGCCCAGGCCGTCACCTCGTCAAAGCCATCCGCCCCGGCCCAGTCGCGGAACCGGCTGTTGAAGGCCTCCGCCCTCTCCAGGGCCGCCGTCTCCGCCGGGGAGGCCGCCTCCGTCAGCACAGTGCCGTCCGGCAGGGTCACGGTCATCTCCGGAAGCTCATAGGAGCGCACAGCCAAAGTCGTGCCGTCCGCCGCCGCGGCGCTGTCCTCCAGCGTCTTCAGAACCACCGTGTAGGTCAAGGGCCCGGATGCAGCCTGAGTGAAGGTGGCCGCGCCCGTCATCGTGCCGCTGTCCGGCTGCTTCTGTTCCGGGACGGCAATCTCCTGCGATGCAGCCGTGGGCTCCTCCGTCTCCGGAACGGGGGCTACGCAGGCTGTCAGCATACACAGCAGCAAAAGCAGGGCGATCATCCGTTTCATAGGGGTTGCTCCTTTCCTCAGCAGGGCGCAGGCCCTCCTAAGATCACGGGACCTTCCCTCCACTCCGTGCCGCCGGCGGCGGAGAGGCGGGGATACGCCAGGGTATACAGGTCCGTGGCGCGGACCTCCAGTTCAAACAGGCGCCGGGCCTCCGGGCCCAACCGCCGGACCTGCGCCGGCCTGGTCAGCACCGGCACGGCTGCCGCCTCCCGCATCCGGGAGAGCAGTCGGCAACCGGTCCCATTGGCCGCCAGCACCCGCAGATAGGGCACCCGCTCCGGCATATCGCCGGGCGTCAGTCCCAGGTAGGCCCACAGCACCATCCGCCGCAGGCGGGCCATGGCGTAACGCTTCGTCTTGGCTGCGGCCAGCAGTTCGGGCAGCGAGGCGGCAGCGCGGGAGGCGTCGTACAGTCGATTCCAAATGCCCTCCCGCCCCTGGTCCAGGGCGGCAAAGTCCGCCGCCGTCATGGACCGCAGCCGGGCCAGAATGGCCCGGTGACTGTTCTCCCAGAACACCGGGGCCCGGCCGGCGGCCTCTTCCAGCTCATAAGCGCGGGCCACGGCCGGAGGCAGCAGGGACAGGGCCTCCTCCCGTTTCCCCTGCCGCAGCAGCGCCCGGAGGCCGGAGGCCGAGGGGTGGGTGTCCGGCGCCAGGGTGCCGTCGTGGGCGCTGCCCTCCCTCCGGATGGTCACCGGCCGGAGGGGGGCGTTCTGCCCCAGCAGGGCCTTGCAGTACTCGATGCCCAAAATGTTGTTGGGAGACTCCAGCAGGGCGGCGTCCTCCTCCGGCAGCAGGCCGGTCAGCGCCCGCTGCCGGGCAGCGGCAAAGCTCACCGCTCCAGGCAGCACCTCTCGGAGCCGGTCTCGGAAGGACGGCGCCAGCAGCGCGGCGGCCACCCGCTCCAGGGCGGAGACATCGCCGCACTCACTGCCGAACAGCAGGTGCTCCACAACCCCGGTGGCCGCCAGCGCCTGGACGCCTCCGGCGGCAAATCCTTCCGCCGAGGACACCGCCCAGGGCAGGGGCAGCTCCAGCACCAGGTCCGCGCCGCTCTCCACGGCGGCCCTGGCCCGGGCGTGTTTGCGCAGCAGGGCGAAGTCCCCCCGCTGCACGAAGTTCCCGCTCATCACGCAGACCATGGCCGTGTCCGGTCCCAGCGCCGCCCGGCCTGCCTCCAGAAGCCGCAGGTGCCCGCTGTGGAGCGGATTGTATTCTACGATTATACCTGCGGCCCCCATGGATTTCTCCCCTTCCAAATGACAAAAAAGTTACAGTCCGGTGTCAGTCCCGTCATTTTTTTATCAATGCCGCCCGCCTCGGACTTTTTTTCGATCATACCATACTTTCCGGAAAACGTCCAGCCGGGCCGATTCCGGACTGCTCTGCGGCGGACAGGTGCCGCTGCGCCGGAACTTCCCCGGCAAAAAAGCGCCGGTTCGTTCAAAATTCCGGTTGTAACCGGGGAAATCTCTGGTATAATGAGAAGTGCGCCGGGACCCGCCCCGCCGGGGTACGGGTTCCCTTTCAGCCAGGCATCTGCCTGCAATTCATACGATGTGGGGATGTCCACGGGCATTTCCAAAAAAGAGGAGACGGTAAACATGAACATTCTGGTTATCAACGCTGGCAGCTCTTCCTTGAAGTATCAGCTGCTGAATCCCGAGACCGGCGCCCTGCTGGCCAAGGGCCTGTGCGAACGGATCGGCATCGACGGCAAGTTCACCTACAAGCCCCAGGTGGAGGGCAAGCAGGTGCTAGACGCCGTCGATGTGGCCATGCCCACCCACTCCGAGGCCATCCAGGCCGTGCTGAACGCTCTGGTGGACAAGGACAACGGCGTCATCGGCTCCATGCAGGAGATCGATGCGGTGGGCCACCGGGTAGTCCATGGCGGCGAGGCCTTTGCCGGCTCTGTGCTCATCACGGATGAGGTCATGAAGGCCCTGGAGGAGTGCATCCCCCTGGCCCCCCTCCACAACCCCGCCAACATCACCGGCATCAACGCCTGCACCGCCGTCATGGGCAAGGACGTGCCCCAGGTGGCCGTGTTCGACACCGCCTTCCACCAGACGATGCCCGCCAAGGCCTATATGTACGCCCTGCCCTATGAATACTATGAGAAGGACAAGGTTCGCCGCTACGGCTTCCACGGCACCTCCCACAAGTATGTCTCCGGCCGGGCTGCCGCCATGCTGGGCAAGAAGCCCGAGGAGCTGAAGCTGATCTCCTGCCACCTGGGCAACGGCTCCTCCATCGCCGCTGTGGATGGCGGCAAGAGCGTGGACACCTCCATGGGCTTCACTCCCCTGGCCGGCCTGCCCATGGGCACCCGCTCCGGCGACCTGGACGCCGGCATCCTGCAGTACCTGATGAACAAGTACGGCATGAACATCGACGAGATGCTGAACATCCTCAACAAGAAGTCCGGCGTAGAGGGTCTGTCCGGCGTCAGCTCCGACTTCCGTGACCTGGAGAAGGCCGCTGAAGAGGGCAACGCACGGGCCCAGCTGGCGGAGGAGAAGTTCGCCTACGAGGTGAAGAAGTACGTGGGCGCTTACGCCGCCGCCATGGGCGGGGTGGACGCCATTATCTTCACCGCCGGCGTGGGCGAGAACGACAAGGGCATCCGCGCCATGGTGTGCGACGGCCTGGAGTATATGGGCGTGAAGCTGGATCCCGCCGCCAACGACGTCCGCGGCAAGGAGACCGTCATCTCCGCCGCCGACTCCAAAGTGAAGGTCCTGCTGATCCCCACCAATGAAGAGCTGATGATCGCCACCGACACGGCCGCCATCGTCAAGGGCAACTAAATTCCGCATCTCCGCATATTCAGAGAGGGCAGGCCGGCGGCCTGCCCTCCGTTCTTTTGCAAACATCCCGTTTCGGAAGCAGGGATCCTGGGAAAGCGCGAGGGGAGCAGCGTCCGCCCCGAATGGGCGCAAATGCCCCGCAAAGCCTTGCCCCCGGCACAGCGGTATGCTATACTCAAAACACACCCAGCGGAAATCTTCGAAACGAGGTGATCGTGTATGCGGGATCTGCGGGAGTCCTGCCGGATCGCGGTGGTCCAGGCCGCCCCAGTGATGTTTGACAAAGCCGCCTGCACCGTGAAGGCGGTGGAGCTGATCCGGGCCGCGGCTGCGGAGCAGGCGGAGCTGATCGTGTTCCCGGAGCTGTTCATCCCCGGCTATCCCTACGGCATGACTTTCGGCTTCACCGTGGGCAGCCGGACCGCCCCGGGCCGGAAGGACTGGGGGCTGTACTACGACAACTCCATCCTGGTGCCTGGGCCGGAGACAGAGATCCTGGGCCGGGCCGCCCGGGAGGCTCGGGCCTACGTGAGTATCGGCGTGTCCGAGCGGGACGCCGTCAACGCCACGCTGTACAATACCAACCTGATCTTTTCCCCGGCGGGCGAACTGCTCACCGTCCACCGGAAGCTGAAGCCCACCGGCGCGGAGCGGGTGGTGTGGGGTGACGCGGACCGGCATTACTTCCCGGTGGCGCAGACGCCCTGGGGTCCCATGGCCAGCCTGATCTGCTGGGAGAGCTATATGCCCCTGGCCCGGGTCGCCCTGTACGAGAAGGGGATCACCCTGTACCTCTCTCCCAACACCAACGACAACGAGGAGTGGCAGGCCACCATCCGTCACATTGCCATCGAGGGGCACTGCTTTTTCGTCAACTGCGACATGGTCTTCACTCGGGACATGTACCCCGCCGGGCTCCACTGCCCGGAGGAGATCGGCCGCCTGCCGGATATCGTCTGCCGGGGCGGCAGCTGCGTGGTGGATCCCTACGGCCACTATGTGACCCAGCCCGTCTGGGACCGGGAGGCCATCATCTGTGCGGATCTGGACCTGACCCAGGTGCCCCGGAGCCGGATGGAATTCGACGGCTGCGGCCACTACGCCCGGCCGGACGTGCTGAAGCTGACCGTGGACGACCGGTGACAGAAATGCCGAAGGAGGAAGCCCCGCTGTGAAACACATCAAGCCCGGCCGGGGGCCGTCAGCCATGGGAGCCCTCGGCTCCGTCATCGCTGTGGTCTTCGGCATCTTCTGGACCGTATCCGTCGCCTCCATGGGGGCGCCCATCTCCTTCTCCATCTTCGGCGTGCTGTTCGTTATCGTGGGCATCGTCCAGGCCGTCTACAATTTCAAGAACGCCGCGGGCAAAAAACGGTACTCCACCTTCGACATCGTGGACGGCGAGGAGGAGCCGGGCCCGCTGAATCAGCGCTTCGGCGGCCAGCCCCAGGAGGCCGGGGACACGTCCGGACCGGAGGGGCCCCTGCGCTACTGCCCCTACTGCGGCGCCAAGCTGGGGGATTCCTATACATTCTGCGGTCACTGCGGCAAGCGGCTGCCTGACGTCCAAGAGGAGGATCATCCATGAAAATCGCCCTGCAATTCGCCATGCCGTCGGAGCTCCATGCCCTGCCGGGCGCCCGGGAGCTGGCGCCGCTGGAGACCGTCTCCGGCGTTCCCATATTTGAGATTGCCCCGGACATTCTGGCCTGTGCCGGCGGCGTCAGCAAGGTGAACGCTGCCATGGCCGCGGAGCTGCTGTGCCTGCGGTACGGCGTGGATCTGATTCTCAACGCCGGCGTGGCCGGGTGCTTCACGGATCTGCCCACCGGCACGCTGGTGGTAGCGTCGGAATTCGTCCAGCACGATGTGGACACCACCGCTGTGGGGGACCCCATCGGCCTGGTCTCCACGGTGAATCAGGTGGCCTTCCCCACCTGGCAGCCGGAGCGCTGTGCGGAGCTGCTTGCTTCCCTGGGCTATCCCGCCGTCACCGGCCGGGTATCCACCGGGGATTGGTTTGCTGTGAAGGGGCAGCGGGCGGAGTGGATCCGGGGTACCTTCTCCCCCCTGTTGACGGAGATGGAGGGCGGTGCCATCGCCCAGGTATGCCTGCGGAACGGTGTCCGGTTCGTATCGGTGAAGTCCGTCTCAGACCACCTGTTCTCCGACAGTCAGGCGGAGGAGTACTTCGACTTCGGCCAGGCCCTGGAGGCCCTGGGCCGGGCGGTACTGCCCCTGGCCAAGGCACTTCAAAAAGCTGGCAGATAGAAAATGGAGCGCCCGGCGGGGATGATCCCCGCCGGGCGCTCGTATCCCGTCAGCTATGTTCCGCTGGGCCGTCCGGCTCTACGGTAAATACTTCTTCAATGGGCACCCCGAACACCTTGGCGATGTTCCAGGCCAGCACCAGAGAGGGGTTGTACCGCCCCTTTTCCAGGTTTCCGATGGTCTCCCGCCGGACCCCCACCAGCTTTGCCAGCTCCTCCTGCTTCAGGCCCAGACGGGCCCGGTGCTCCTTCATCCGGTTGCGGATCACGGCTCCAGCCCCCAGCTCTCCCGGAAGCCGTACCAGGCGGCGGTCAGGGCGTAGACCACCACAGAGGCAGCCCAGCCAACCGTGCAGCCGGTAAGGAGTGCCCGCTGGGGGGTAAAACCGCCCAGCGTCAGGGTCCCCAGCACAGCAGCCGCCATCATCAGCATCCCGACCACAAACGCCCGGGAGGCGGACCTGGCCAGCTGCGCTTCCAGCATCTCGTCAGACTTCAAAAAGAAGTACTGGAAGTCCACCGCAAAGGCGAAGAAGCCCAGGAATCCCCGCGCTTCCGTAAACACGCCTGCGAACCCCAGCAGGGAGAGAAAACCCAGCATTCCATACAATATCTGCTTTTTCATAAGTGGCCTCCCTAATCAGCGTTCCAAAAAGCGGTATATTTCGCTCTTTATGAGGTGAATATATCATATACCACTTACGCTGTCAAGTATGAGGCTAGCATGAGCAGTCTCCGCGCGTCAAGCGTCAAATCCCCCTGAGCTTGCTTTCCCGCAAGGGCACGCAAAACTCACAGATATGCGCTGAGACCTTCGGATGCGCATATCGTTCTAGGATGGGTCTCGTGCCGTCCACAGGCAGCCGTGCTGCGCGTTGGGGAAGGTCTCTCCAGAAATCTGACACGCCCTCTTCTGTATGGGGGACTTCAAATACTGCCCAGCGGCCGCCGGCAACGGTGCGGACCGGCAGGCCGCAGGGGTCTTCTCGGCCGGTGAGGATCATGCCCACGTCATACCTCTGCCGGTCCTCCGGGATCTGCGCCGGATCGTCCAGAGCGATGCCCAGGATCGTTGTATCCTCCTGAAGCAGCGCATGTTCTCTCAGGTATCGTTTGAACTGCTCCATCAGCTGCCGGTTGCCTTCGCCATACCCGCCGGTCCGGCGCATATAGGCGATCTGCATGTCTCCCAGTTTCTCAATGGTCAAGCGACCACCTCCTATATGTTGATTCGTGTCCGGCCGGACAGCGAAATACTACATAGAATTCAAATATTTTGCAAGAACTTTTTTAAAATGATTGACTTTTCAGATTTTGGCTGATATACTAATTGAGCCGCTTTGAATGGGTTAAAAAGTGTCCCACCGGGACCGCCCCCGACAGCGAGCCCGTAATGAAGGAGTTGAAACAACGACATGAACGCAATTATCGTGACCGGCGGCAAGCAGTACAAGGTAGCCGAGGGCGACGTGGTCTACATCGAGAAGCTGGACCAGGAAGCCGGCGACACCGTGAAGTTTGACCAGGTCCTGGCCATCCTGGACGGCGACAAAGCCACCTTCGGCACTCCCGTGGTGGAGGGCGCTTCTGTGGAGGGCAAGATCGTCAAGAACGGCAAGGGCAAGAAGATCCGCATCTTCAAGTACAACGCCAAGAAGGGTTACCGCAAGCGTCAGGGCCATCGTCAGCCTTACACCAAGGTCGAGATCGGCAAGATCTCCGTCTGAGTATGACCACTGTCGTATTCCGTATGGAGGGCGACCGGATCACCGGCTTTGAGGCCCGCGGCCACAGCGGCTACGCCGAGGCGGGCGCCGACATCGTCTGCGCCGCCGTCACCAGCGCCATCCGTCTGGTGGAAGCCACCGTCAATGACGTGCTGGGCCTAGCCGCATCGGTTAAGGTTCGGGAGCAGGACGCGTCCATTTCGCTCCATCTGCCCGGAGGGCTGTCCCCCACGGCGGAGAGCACCTGTCAGTCTCTGCTGGCAGGCTTGATGGTTTACTTCTCCGCACTCCACGACGAGTATCCCGACAACATCGAAGTTCTGGAGGATGATTGATCCTCCCCATCTAAAAATCTTCAGAAAGGATGGTCCGTATCATGATTCGTATTGGTCTTCAGTTCTTCGCCCACAAGAAGGGCGGCGGCTCCACCAAGAACGGCCGTGATTCCAAGGCCAAGCGCCTTGGCGCCAAGCGTGCCGACGGTCAGTTCGTCCAGGCCGGCAACATCCTGGTGCGTCAGCGCGGCACCCACATCCACCCCGGTGTGAACGTGGGCAAGGGCACTGACGACACCCTGTTCGCCACTGTCAGCGGCACAGTTCGCTTCGAGCGGCTGGGCAAGGATCGTAAGCAGGTCTCTGTCTACGAGGCTGAATAAGGAAGCCAAACCGCCCCGGTCAAATGACCGGGGCGGTTTTTTGCCGTTATGCGGTTTCTTGAAATGGTCCGTTTCAGAAACAGAGCGACCTTCTGGCCGGCAGCAGTCAAAGCCAGTTGAGGGGATTCAGGATCTCCAGGAAAAACATCCAGAATGTGTCTTTAAAACAGGATTTTCGGCTCCTTTTCCCAGGAAACAGTGCCCGCATAAAGGCAATCAGCAGACATAGCAGGAGATACAGGACAGACACCAGTATGACCAGCAGGATCACGTCCTCCATCGTACAGCCCCCCTTTTCGCAGAACATTTTATAGCGAAACCAGTATAACACAGCCTGTCCCACGGCGCCACAGACTCTTCCGCCTTTTGATTCTTGTACACAAGAAGCTTCAGCAGAAGCTTCAGCAGAACGCCTCCGCTCTTGACGTGTGGCAGGTTTTCGGATAAAATAGGCAGGATTAGGAATTCTTTGAATAGATCACAATATGAGGTGCAACCATGGCAACTTCTTTCATCGATAAGGCCCGAATCTCTGTCCGGGCAGGGAACGGCGGCAACGGTTCCGTGTCCTTTCACCGGGAAAAATATGTGGCTGCCGGCGGGCCGGACGGCGGCGACGGCGGCCGGGGCGGCTCCATCATTTTGCAGGTGGATGACAATATGTCCACCCTGATGGACTTCCGCTACAAGCGCAAGTACGTGGCCGGCAACGGCGCCGACGGCCAGGGGGCCCGGAAGACCGGCAAGGACGGCACAGATCTGGTCATCAAGGTTCCACGGGGCACGTTGGTGCGGGACGCAGAGACCGGCGAGATTATGCAGGACATGTCTGGCAGCGAGCCCTATGTCCTCTGCAAAGGCGGTCGGGGCGGCTGGGGCAACAGCCACTTCGCCACTCCCACCCGGCAGGTGCCCCGCTTTGCCAAGGCGGGACTCCCCGGCGAGGCCCATGATGTCATCCTGGAACTGAAACTGCTGGCGGACGTGGGGCTGGTGGGCTTCCCCAACGTGGGCAAGTCCACGCTGCTCTCCGTGGTATCCAAGGCCCAGCCCAAGATCGCCAACTACCACTTCACCACCCTGGTGCCCACACTGGGCGTGGTATCGGTGGGCGAGGGGGCCAGCTTCGTCTGCGCCGACATCCCCGGCCTGATCGAAGGTGCCAGCGAGGGCATCGGCCTGGGCCACGACTTCCTGCGGCACGTGGACCGCTGCCGCCTGCTGGTCCATGTGGTTGACGTGTCCGGCAGCGAGGGCCGGGACCCGGTGGAGGACTTTGACGCCATCAACGCGGAGCTGAAGCAGTACAGCCCGGACCTGGCGGAGCGGCCCCAGATCGTGGCCGCCAACAAGGTGGACATCCTCCCCCCGGACTCCGACAACCTGGAGCGGCTCCGGTCTCATGTGGAGGCTCTGGGCTACACGCTCCTGGAGATTTCCGCAGCCGCTCACCAGGGCACCCGGGAACTGGTGAAGAAGACGGCGGAGATGCTCTCCGTCCTGCCCCCTGTCACTGTGTATGAGCCGGAGTATGTGCCGAAGGCCCCGGTGATCGATGCCTCCGCCCCGCTGGACATCCACCGGGAGGACGACGGTACCTGGATCGTGGAGGGTCCCTGGCTGCGGCAGGTGATGGGCAACGTGAACTTCGCCGACTATGAGAGCCGGATGTGGTTCGACAAGGTGCTGCGGGATAATGGCTTCTTCCAGAAGCTGGAAGAGATGGGCATTCAGGACGGTGACATTGTTTCCCTATACGATTTTGAATTTGAATACCAGCGGTAAAATCCAGGGGCGGGCCATTTGGCCCGCCCCTGTTCTTCCAAAAATTCAAAATGAAAATTAGAGAAATTTTTTACGCTTTTTTGTAATGAACTCACAAAGTTTTTTTCAAAGCTTGACAGGCGGGCCCAGCGTGTTGTACACTCAGCCCAAGTTCAAAAGCACAAACCAATGACGCGGACGAGTACACGGACGTCGCTTCTCCAAGAGAGCTGCCGGTGGTGGGATGGCAGCAGAAGGGGCCCCGCCGAATGGACCGCAGAGGGCGGGCTGAACGGGATCTCTCCCCAGTAAGCGCCGACGGGCTTTTCCCCCGTTACCAGGGAAAGACGTGTGTTGGCACGTCGCCGAGTGGGCGAGTAATCGCCAAGTTGGGTGGCACCGCAGAAGTCGCAGACTTTTGTCCCAAGGGAACCATAGGAATGGGTCCTTGTGGGATGAAGGTCTTTTTCTTTTTCTCCAAAGGGCCGCAGATCAGAAAGGAGCACAACCATGACATTCGAGAAAATCCCCTACAAAATCTACCTGACCGAAGACGAGATGCCCATGAATTGGTACAATGTCCGGGCAGATATGAAGACCAAGCCCGCCCCTCTGCTGAACCCCGCCACCGGCACGCCCATGGGCTTCGATGACCTGCGTCCGGTGTTCTGCGACGAACTGATCCGGCAGGAACTGGACAATGACACCCGAGAGATCCCCATCCCCCAGGAGATCCGGGACTTCTATAAAATGTACCGGCCCTCTCCCCTGGTGCGGGCCTACTGCCTGGAGGAAAAGCTCCAGACCCCCGCCAAGATCTACTACAAGTTCGAGGGCAACAACACCTCCGGCTCCCACAAGCTGAACAGCGCCATCGCCCAGGCTTACTACGCCAAGAACCAGGGCCTCAAGGGCGTCACCACTGAGACCGGCGCCGGCCAGTGGGGTACTGCCCTCTCCATGGCCTGTTCCTACCTGGGGCTGGACTGCCAGGTCTACATGGTGAAGGTCAGCTACGAGCAGAAGCCTTTCCGGCGGGAGGTCATGCGGACCTACGGCGCCGCCGTCACCCCCTCCCCCTCCGATACCACCAGCGTAGGCCGGGCCATTCTGAAGGAGCACCCGGGTACCACCGGCTCCCTGGGCTGTGCCATTTCCGAGGCAGTGGAAGCCGCCGCCAGCCAGCCCGGCTACCGCTATGTGCTGGGCAGCGTCCTTAACCAGGTGCTGCTGCACCAGTCCATCATCGGTCTGGAGGCCAAGGCGGCTCTAGACAAGTACAACATCGTGCCCGATATCATCATCGGCTGCGCCGGCGGCGGCAGCAACCTGGGCGGTCTGATCTCCCCCTTCATGGGTGAAAAGCTGCGGGGCGAGCGGGATTACCAGTTCATCGCCGTGGAGCCCGCCTCCTGCCCCAGCTTCACCCGCGGCAAATTCGCATACGACTTCTGTGACACCGGCAAGGTCTGCCCCCTGGCCAAAATGTACACTCTGGGCAGCAACTTCATTCCCTCCGCCAACCACGCCGGAGGTCTGCGGTACCACGGCATGAGCCCCGTGCTCTCCGAGCTGTACCATGAGGGGCTGATGGAGGCCCGTGCGGTAGAGCAGACAAAGGTCTTTGAGGCGGCGGAGCAGTTCGCCCGGGTGGAGGGCATCCTTCCGGCGCCGGAGTCCAGTCACGCCATCCGGGTAGCCATCGACGAGGCTATGAAGTGCAAGGAGACCGGCGAAGAGAAGACCATTGTCTTTGGCCTCACCGGCACCGGCTACTTCGATATGGTGGCCTATGAGAAGTTCCACAACGGCCAGATGACCGACTATATCCCCACTGACGCAGAACTGGAGGCCAGCTTCGCCCAGCTGCCCAAGGTGCCGGGACAAGATTGACCCTAGTCACGAAGACAGCGGAGGACATGTTGTCCTCCGCTATTTTCTCTGTTCCGGTGGTTTTTCTGCATAAATGTCGCCGGTCTGCGCAAACTGGATCCGAATCCATTTGCCCAGACTGGAGGAATGTCTTGTGTCCAATCCCAACCGCCGCGGCGCCATGGCGCTGGTGTCCGCCTCCCTGTGCCTGACGCTCGCCGCGCTGTTTTATTTCACTGCCCCGGCACCGGCCCTCACCGCCTCCGCCCCCATCGCGGTCCCTGCGGCTGCGGACTGGGGGCTATCCTTCCCCACAGAGGGGGAATCCCCAGTGGGCAATGCCTCTGCGGAGGACCTGGCCCAATACGGCGCCTACTACCTGGGGGATACCAGCCAAAAGGTCCTCTACCTCACCTTTGACTGCGGATATGAGAACGGCTGCACAGAGGCCATACTGGACGCCCTGAAAAAGCACAATGCCCCCGCCGCCTTCTTTGTGGTGGGGCATATGATCGAATCTGCTCCCGACATCGTCCGCCGCATGGCGGCAGAGGGCCACATTGTGGGCAACCACACGTACCACCACCCGGATATGTCCAGCATCTCGGACATGGCCGCATTCCAGAAGGAGCTGACGGACCTGGAGACCCTGTACCAGGAGACCACAGGACAGCCTCTCTCCAAGTTCTACCGCCCGCCTCAGGGAAAATACAGTGTGGAGAATCTGAAGCAGGCCCAACAGCTGGGATACACCACCGTGTTCTGGAGTCTGGCCTATGTGGACTGGAACACGGACGATCAACCTTCTGCGGAGGAGGCCTATGCCAAACTGCTGCCCCGCATCCACGACGGAGCCATCGTGCTGCTCCACTCTACCTCCGCCACCAACGCCGCGATCCTGGATGACCTGCTGACCAAGTGGGAGGAGATGGGCTACACCTTCGCCTCCCTGGACCAGCTGCCCGGGCTGGCCTGACCACGCACCGGACCGGACGCAGCGCCCGACTTCATTCTCCCCTTGCTTCCTGCCGCCTGACATGATAGGATGGTGGAGACGAAAGGGGGCGGCGTCCCATGCGTTCTCTCTCCAAATCCAAGTGGATGGAAGCTGTTCAGTCCTACGTGCTCTATTTCTTTTTCTACTCCGTGCTGGGGTGGCTGTATGAGGTGTTTCTGGAAGTGGTGGTCTACCGCTGGGGATTCACCAACCGGGGTGTGCTGCTGGGGCCCTACTGCCCGGTGTACGGCGTCGGCGCCCTGGTGTTCCTGCTGGCCTTCTCCCGCCTGATGGCTAAGCGGGAGCCAGCGTGGTTCCGCTGGGTGAAGCCGGTGCTGGTGTTCCTGGGCTGCATGATCGCCGCCACCGCCATCGAGCTGGCCACCAGCTATCTGCTGGAGGCCCTGACCGGCGCCTGGCCCTGGCAGACCTACCGAGACTACGCCATCAACTTTGAGGGCCGTATCGCTCTCTCCCCCTCCATCCGCTTCGGACTAGGCGGACTGCTGTTCCTGTACGTGCTCCAGCCCCTGTTCCACCGGCTGGTCCACAGCCTGTCGCCCCGGGTGCGCCGCGGGGCTTGCATCGCCGTTCTGGTGCTGCTGGCTGTGGACTGCGCCGTGCTGCTGTTCCGGTGATGCCGCCTGCCGCATTAATCAAAAGAGGACTGACTTGGTCAGTCCTCTTTCTGTTCTTCCATCATCTTTTCCAGATACTGCTGGATGCAGCGGAACGTCTCCTCGCTGAGGTCGTGTTCCACCTTGCAGGCATCCTCCGAGGCCACCTCCGGCGTTACTCCCAGAAGGACAAAGAGCTTGGAGAGGGTCTTGTGCCGACCGTAGACACGGCTGGCCACTTCCAACCCGCTTTCATTCAGAGTGATGAATCCGTCCGCATCCATCGAGATATAACCGTTTTCCCGCAGCTTCTTCATGGCGATGCTGACGCTGGGCTTGGAGTATCCCAGCTCGTTGACGATGTCAATGGACCGCACCTGCCCCCGCCGCTGCTGCAAAACCAGGATGGACTCCAGATAGTCCTCTGCGGACTCGTGGATTACCATGGCGCTCAACCTTTCTCTTTGGAGAATAAATCACTTGCCGGAAAACGTGAGCCGCCTATCGGCCGTGATCTATTTCGAGCGGGAAAGGTCATGCGGATAGTGGAAAAAAGAGAGACATGCTTTAACATGTCTCTCTTTTTTGGTGGAGATAAGCGGGATCGAACCGCTGACCTCTTGACTGCCAGTCAAGCGCTCTCCCAGCTGAGCTATACCCCCGAACCGCTTGTCCTATGCGGCTTTCGCGCTCGGAACATTGATAAGTATAACAAGATCATCGCCAAATGTCAACACTTATTTTTCGATTTTTCAAATTTTTTCAATAGGGGGTTTTCACTCCTCTTCAGGCCGCAGGACACCGTGGAGGACGAAGCGTGCATTCTCAAATTCATAGCTGCAGGTGGAGAGCGTCACCACCCGGTCCTCTGCCCTGGGTGACACCTTGCTGGAAAAGGCGGACTTCTCCCCCACCTCCTCCAGCCAGGCCAGGTACGCCTGCTCATCGGAGAAATCCAGCATCCAGGCACTCTCCGCCGTGTCCGCCACGTAGCCGGAAAACAGCTCCACCACATACCGCCCCTCCGGCGTCACCAGCAGAAAAACCGGGTGGGCGTCATAGTAGACCTGCTCCTGATAATTCCCCAGGGCGGCAAACATAGTGCCGTTTTTCATCCGATGGCCGTAGATCACCGTGTTGCGGCCAGAAAAATCCGGCCGGCATGATGTGTCCACAAAAAGGCACCCGGCGCTGTTGGCCGTGCCGTCCAAGAGATGGTCCAGGTAATAGTCATTGTCCGTCCCCTGGACCACCGGGTAGGAGATGCCGGTGTCCGGGCCGTAGAGCCAGGCAGTCACATCCGGATTCACCGCCGCCAGGGCCGTGAAGTCCACCTCCGGCCAGGCCAGCTCTGCCGGCGTCTCCTCCGTCTCCTCCGACGCAGGGGGCAGGGACGCAAACTGCTCCAGTTTGAAATAGGCGTCTGCTCCCACCCGGTACTCGTGCAGGATCCGCAGGACCTGATATCCGCTGAAGCAGGCAATGCCCAGAAACAGGCAGAGAAAGAGCCCGCAGCTCCGGCCCTTCATACCCCCTCCTCCTTTGCGCAGTCCTTCCAGCGCAGGCTGCGAAGCTCGTCCTTCTGCTCCGGCGTGATCCGATAGCTCTCCACAGCCTTCTGAATGGTCTTGTTGTGGGTCCAGCGGTCCAGGCGACGCTGCCGCAGATAGGGCAGCGCCGCGTCGTACTGCTTGGCCAGGGCGGTGGCAAAATACCAAGCCGCCATCATCTTCACGTAATACTCCTCCCGCCGGACACCGGCAGCCAGATCCAAGTCCTCCATCTGAAACCCCTCATCCAGATAAAAGCTCATCAGCATCCCCAGGCCGAAGCGGACAGTATAGGTGTGCGCATCCTCCACCCAGCGGCGGATCTGTTTCCGCAGCTCCGGCGGATGCTTCCGGAATGCCTTCGGGCTCAACAGGTCGCAGGTGGCCCAGTTGTCCACATAGGGCAGGAATGTCTCCAGCGCCGCCACGGCACCGTCATAGTCCGGGATCGCCGAGATCAGCAAGCCGTGGAGGTTATTCTCCTCATAATAGCGGTGGGGCAGCTCCTGGAGGAAGCCCTCTGCCACCGGCGTTCCGGCGATTTCCCGGGCCAGCTTCCGCAAAGCCGGCATCCGGACGCCGATCACCGTCTGCGGGTCCACGGTGGGCATCAGCTTGCTCTGAAAAGCCTGATAGGCCGGGTCCCGCAGGGCAAAGAGCGCAGTTTGGATGTCCGTCATATCCCCGCCTCCCATCCGCGCAGCTCGTCCTTCAAATTGCCGTCCAGATCCAGCCACTGGACGGCGTCCTCCGTCATCCGCATACAGCCGTGCCAGCTGTTCTCCTTGGGGATAGAAACAGAGCCGGGGTTCCAATACCACACCCCGTCCTCCAGACGCCTCATGGGCACGTGGAAGTGGCCGTAGACCACATACCCCGCCCCGTCCAGCAGGGTCCGGGAGGGCCGCTGATCCACATTGAAATGGTGGCCGTGGGTCAGGAACAGCCGCCTGCCGCACAGCTCCTCCACCCGGAAGTCCGCCTCGATGGGAAAGTGCAGCACCATCTGGTCCACCTCCGCATCACAGTTGCCGTGGACACAGAGGATCCGCTCCTTCACGCTGTTCAGCATGGCAAAGACTGCCTTGGGATCGTATCCCTCCGGCAGGTCGTTCCGGGGGCCATGGTACAGAAGGTCCCCCAGCAGCACCAGGCGGTCCGCCCCCCGCTTCTCCATCAGGTCCAGCAGCTTCCGGCAGTACAGGGCACTGCCGTGAATGTCCGATGCGATCCATACGTTCATCGTTCTTCTCTCCTGTCGTTTCGTGTCTCTTCCGGGTATGCGGGCCCAATCTCCAACTCCTCATAACCGGTCTCGCTGTCCGGCCGGCGGGTGAACACGCAGCTCCCGATTTCCGCTAGTACGATCTCGGCCGTGGTGTTCACCGTGCACCCCGGCAGCAGGTGGCCGCCGAAGGCGGAGAGGTCCTCCCGGCTGAAGCTGGCGTGAAGGTGGCAGCCGTACTCCGATACGGTGCCCATCAGGGAGACGATCTCCACATCCTCCTCTCCGCTGCGCACCCGGACACCGGTCGCGTCCCGCAGCCGCCAGCGGGAGACGCAGCCCACACCGGAAACCACTGCCCCGGCGGCGATATGATGCGCCTTCACATAGGCCTCGATCTCCTCGTACAAATCCTGCCCCCGGCGGAGGCGGAAACAATGATACATGATGTTCCCTCCCTGATTGCCCCCGTCTCCGGCGGCTTTGCGGCTATTGTACCACGGAACGGCGCCGCGTACAACGGATTTCCGGCGACAATGTGCAGGGGCGCGGCTTCCGCCGCGCCCCTGCGCCTCATTTGGACCGCTTCAGCACTTCCAGCACAAACCGCCACACCCGCTGGACGGAGGCGATCTCCATCCGCTCCCGCGGGGTGTGGATGTCCAGCAGATTCGGGCCAATGGACACACAGTCCAGCCCCGGCAGCTTGCCGCTCAGAATACCGCACTCCACGCCCGCATGGATGGCCTCGATCTTTGGCTTCCGGCCGTACTGCTCCTGAAAGACCTCCGTCATCAGGTCCCGCAGGGAGGAGTCCTGCCGGTACTCCCAGGCGGGATAATCCCCGGAGATGGAGACAGTGCCCCCCAGCTGCGCCATCAGGGTCCGGAGGCGACGGTGGAGCATCTCCTTCTGGCTGCCCAGGGAGCTGCGGACGCAGAAGGTGGCCGTCAGGGCCGTCTGGTCCGCAGCCAGGATGCCCAGGTTCAGCGAGGTCTGCACCAGACCGTGGATCTCCATGCTCATGGCCTGGACGCCGTTGGGCAGGCAGGTGAGCATGCAGACTGCCCGCTCTGTGGACGCCCAGTCCATAGGCGTCTCCCGCACGGTGCAGGGCGCCGCCTCCACGCGGAGGCCCGGGTCCGCTGCGGCATATTCCCGGGAGAGATCCGCGGCCAATGCCTCCGCCGCCTGCCGGGCGACGGCATCGTCAGATACCACCACCTGGGCGGACGCCTCCACGGCGATGGCGTTGTCCTTTCCGCCGCCCGCCGCCGTCACCAGGCGCAGCTCCGTCCGTTCCGCCATGGCCTGGAGCAATCGGCCCAGCAGCACACAGGCATTGGCCCGGCCCTTGTGGATCTCTGTGCCGGAGTGCCCCCCGGCAAGCCCCCGGACCGTCACCTCCAGCGCCGCGCCGTCATAGGGCGCCCGGGTCACGGGCAGAGTGCACTGGGCCATGCTTCCGCCTGCGCAGCTGACGGTGAAGATCCCCTCCTCTTCGGAGTCCACGTTGATGAGCTTCCGCCCCCGGAGAGGCGCGGCGTCCAGGGCCTCCGCTCCCAGCATTCCGATCTCCTCGTCCGTGGTGAGGACCACCTCCAGCCGGGGGTGGGGGATCGCCTGATCGTCCAGGATCGCCAGGGCCATGGCCACCGCAATGCCGTCATCGCCGCCCAGGGTGGTGCCCTTCGCCCGGACGCAGCCGTCCTCCACCAGCAGGTCCAGGCCCTCTCCGGCCATGTCCTTGGTGCAGCCGGGCTCTTTTTCACACACCATATCCAGGTGGCCTTGAAGAATGACGGGTGCCGCCGCCTCATACCCGGGCGTGGCCTCCTGGATGATAATGACGTTCCCCGCCTGGTCCTGATGGCACTCCAGCCCCCGCTCCCTGGCAAAGGCTGCGCACCAGTCGCTGACCGCCTGGCAGTTCCGGGAGCCGTGGGGGATGGCACACAGCTCCTCAAAGAAGCGGAACACCCCCTGGGGCTCCAACTGTTCCAACACGCGCATAAACACTCCTTTCCCGGCGGGCCATTCTCCCGGCGCCGCCGTCTGTTTCCGCCTTGTAGTATATCCCATTCCCAGGGGCGGCGCAAGCCGATTGGGAAAAACAGAAGAGGCGCCGGCCATTTTGCCGGTGCCTCTTCCCCGTGCGCTGTCTCTCACGAAAGCTCAGAGAACCGTAGGACCACCTTGAACAAGTCTCCGTCCACAGTCAGCTCCAGGGTGCCCTTCTGGAGCTCTGTCAGGCTCCGGGCGATGGAAAGGCCCAGGCCGTTTCCCTCGCCGCCTCGGGCGGCGTCTCCCCGGACGAACCGTTCCAGCAGTTCCTCCGCCGGGATATCTAACGGCGCCCGGGAGGTGTTTTTGAAGGAGATCACCGCCTGGCCGTCTCGCTCCTCCAGCGTCAGGTACACCCGGGTGCCCCGCTGGGCGTACTTACAGATGTTGTTCATCAGGTTGTCGAACACCCGCCACAGCCGTCGGCCGTCCGCCAGGATGGTCACCGCTGTCTCCGGTTGCCGGGTTACCAGGTCCAGGCCCGCGTCCTTCAGCTTCTGTTCGTACTCCCCTGCCGCCTGGGTCAGCAGCACGCCAGGCTGGCAGGGGGCCAGATTCACCTCCAGATTCCCTGTGGAGGCCTTGGACGCCTCCACCAGATCCTCGATCAGCCGCTTCAGCCGCTCGGACTGGCGGGTGAGGACAGCCGCGTACTCCGGGATCTTCTCACTGTTCGGGGGCTCCTTTCCGATGAGGTCCGCGTAATTGATGATGGAGGTCAGGGGCGTCTTGATGTCGTGGGACACGTTGGTGATGAGCTCCGTTTTCATCCGCTCGCTGCGCATCCGCTGGTCCACCGCCGCCGCCATGCCCTGGGCGATGTGGTTCAGGTCCTCGCCGTGGGATTTGAAGTCCAGCACCATCCGGCTGGTGTCCACCTGATAGCTCAGGTCCCCGGCGGCCAGAGCCCGGCCGCCCAGCAGCAGCTTCCGGCACATGAGGGCCAAAGCCAGCACCGCCAGGAGCAGCAGGAGCTTCTCAAAGATCCACAGGAGCGCCAGCAGGCCCCAGCTCCAGGCGAACATGCTGAACAGGATCCCAAGGCCCTCCAGGACACAGAGGCCCAGGAACACCAGCACGGTCTTGCCCACCAGGGGGACGTTGTGAAGCAGTCCCGCCAGCCCATGCGCTGCGCCCCGGAGGCCGCTGCCCAGGGCCCGAAGGACCGCCCCGCCGCCACGGCGGAGCAAGCGGAGGGCCACATAGACCACCGTATTCCTCCACCAGCCACCCAGTTTGAGCCGCAGGGCCAGGGACATGCACCAGCCGGTAAAGACGCCCGCCAGGGCGGCAGGACCCAGTACCACAGCCAGCACCACGCCAATGCCTCCAAAGTTGGCCTCCACCACCAGTTGGATGCCCAAGAACAGCCCCAGTGCCACCGCCGCCGTCAGAAGGTCCAGTGGGATCCGTGTCCCCCAGCCGGGACGGACGCCGTCCACGTAAGGATGGTGCCCGGCGGCACACAGCAGGAAGATGAAGCAGACTGTCACCAGCAGCGCCGCAGCAGCGATGATGGCGTAGATCCAGTAGCGGAGGGCGTAGGCCAGTTCCGCCAGCCGGTTGGCCAGGGCGTAGTCGTCGTCATAAACAAACACAGAGGACAGCGGCACTGTAATCCGCACGGTATAAGCGTTCTCAACAACGCCGGCGCTGGGCCGTTCCGGATTTGCCCAGTCATAGGAAAATCTGAACTGCCACGGACTATCATATTCTGCAAGCCCCGTGTACCAGAGCTCCCTGCCGGTCTTATCCTGTACCATGACGTAAGAGATGTTCCGCTCCGCACAGTAGCTGTCTGCTGCTTCCGTATTCATCTGGTATACCTGCTCTTCACTGTTCCAGATCAGGAAATTGAGAAGCGTCTGCCCGTCTCCCCAGGCGATATTGGAAAACAGCTCCTGCTTGAAAGCCGTCTCGCTGGTGACATAGACGTCGGTGCTGTACAAAAACACCGCGCCCAGCACACCGCCGGCGGTAACGGCGGTCATCACCAGCATCAGCAGAAAGGCTATGACCTTGGCCGCCGTACTCTCCGTGAGCCTCTTTTTCCGTTTCGGTGCCGGAGGCTGCATGGGCTGCTCCTCCATCACCGCCTGGGCGATCTCCTTTTCGATGTTCTGTTCGATGGCCTTCATGTCCGCATCCCCTTTTCCAGTTTGTACCCCTGGCCCCAGACCACCTTTAAGTATCTGGGCTCCGCCGGGTCGATCTCGATCTTCTCCCGCAGGTGGCGGATGTGAACCGCCACTGTGTTCTCACTGCCGAAGGGAGCGTCCTTCCATACCTTCCGGTAGATCTCCCTGGGGGAGAACACCTGCCCCGGGTGCTCCAGCAGCAGCTTCAGAATATCGTACTCCGTGGGCGTCAGAGCTACCGGATCCCCATCCACGGCGACGGTCTTCTCCCGGTCGTCCATCTGGATAGTGCCCAGGGTCAGCACCTCCGGCCGGAGTGCACCGCTCCCCAGCTGGAAGTACCGCCGCAGCTGGCTGCGGACCCGGGCAGCCACCTCCACCGGGTTGAAGGGCTTGGTGATGTAGTCGTCTGCCCCCACGTTGAGGCCCAGGATCTTATCCGTGTCCTCGCTCTTGGCAGTCAGCAGGATCACCGGCACGTTACTCACCTGCCGGAGCTTTGCCAAAGCGGTAATCCCGTCCATCTCCGGCATCATAATGTCCAGCAGCACCAGATGGATGTCCTTCCGCTCCAGGGCATCCAGAGCCTCCTGACCCGTGTGGGCCTCCAGCAAATGGTAGTCCGGATTGGCCAGGTAGATTTTCAGCGCGTTGACGATGTCCTGTTCATCGTCGCAGATCAGGATGTTATACATGGGGCTCCCTCCTTGGCTTCCATGATACCGGATGGCGGTTTAATAAAAAACCGGGAAACTTCTTAAGATTTTATGAAGACCGCTTTCGGTGCCGCCTTCCGCCGGGCGGCACAGCCGGACAAACGGGAATCTCCGAACGCACGGAGCGGCCCCCGCCCATACGGGCGGGGGCCGCCTGCCCCGGATCCGCCCCAGCACGCTGCCGCAGCGGTCTGTCTGGACCTCGTCGAAGCCGGATTCCTCCATCTTCCCACTGTACCAGTTCTGCCACCCCCTGCTCCCGGCCGGAGGGGCCGGGGATGCGGACGGTCTCCTGGCAGAAAGGATCAGCAGTTCCTCCCGGCTGTCCTGTTCACTCCATTTTCCGCAGCGCACCGCGCTGCTTAAGATACTCCTATGGTAGGGGATTTCGCCGGAAAAATCAACCCCGGAAAAAAGCCGCCCGGCGGGAGTTTCCCGCCGGGCGGCTTTGAAGGACGCAGGCGCATACATTTAGGCGTCCTTCTTCATCATGATGTCCAGGATGGTCTTGTCGGTCTCCACCATGCCGGGGGTGCTGACCAGGCCCATGTTGCGGATGGCCTGCTCCGGCGTCTTGCCGCAGATGCCGTCCGTGGACTGGAGCACCACATCGCTCATGGCCAGTTGGGCACACATGATGGCGGCGTTGGTGGCAGTAGCCAGCTTCAGGGCACAGCCGATCTTGCCGCCGTCGCAGATCATACCGGTGAGGTTGCCGCTCATGTTGATGATGGCCTTGCCGATCTGCTCATCGCTGCCGCCCATCAGCCACACCATGGACGCGGCGGAGGCGGTGGCGGCAGAGACGCCGCAGCCGCAGGTGGCAGACAGCTTGCCGGTGAAGATCTTGATATACACGTTCAGGGTGTGGGAAAAGGCCAGCGCTTTTTCCAGCTGCTCCTTGGAGGAGCCCAGGTGCTTGGCCAGCTCCACCACAGGGATGATGGCAGTGATGCCGTGGTTGCCGCTGCCGGCGCTGCTCATAACGGCGTAGGGGCAGCCGCTCATGCGGCCCTCGGCGCTGCTGGCCACCCGCAGCATGGTGTTGGCCGCGAAGCTGTCGCCCAGCAGGTCTGCCTTCTTCAGGGCCGTGGCGATGCCAACGCCCAGGGTGTGCTCCAGGCCGAAGTCGGCCAGCTTCTCATTCATATCCATGCCATCCAGCATGAAGGCCAGCTCCTCCTCGCTGCACTGGTCCACCAGGGCGCGGATCTCCGCCACAGTCATGGGAGCCAGCCGCTCATGGAGCTCATCCTGTCCACCGGCCGCATACTCCTTCTTCACCAGCACGTCGTTGTTCCGCACGGTGAGGACGATGTTGGAGTGGGTACCCCGGATCTCGCTGATGCCGATGCCGGCGGTGGTGATTACCTCTGCCCGGGCATACAACTGTGTCTCCTCCTGCTTGATCACCACCACCACATGGCGACCCTCCACCAGCCGGATGGCCTCGTCGCTGACGGCGGGGGTGATGTCCTCCAGCAGCTGGAGGCTCTTCTCCGGGTTGTGCAAGCAGGCGCCCAGGGCGGCGGCGTACTTCAGCCCCACCCGGGAGAAGCCGGGGATGCCCACGCTCATGCCGTTCTTATAGATGCCGGGGTTGACTTCCACCTTGATGGAGACGATGTCTCCGCCGATGGCATGGCTGGCGTCAGCGGTGGCCAGGGCCACGCACACCGGCTCCGTGCATCCCAGAGCGGGGACGACCTCCTGCCGCAGCAGGGTCAGCAGTTCTTCTTTCGTAATCATGAGGGAAGCTCCTTTCTGTATCCAGGCGAATCTCCAATGGCCCGCAACATATTTAACCTGATAAGATAAGCAAATCTCGTGCCAACTGCCTCCCCCGTGAATTTCCTGAAAAAACAGCCTCTCCCCCTTGTAAAGGAGAGCGAATTATGGGAAAATGGTCAAAGTAAATGGTTAATTGGGAGGTGAGCTGCGTGGAAAAAAAGGCAATCTCCATCATCGCGCTGGACCCCAGAGCTGCCCGCTCCTATGGGCGGGATGTGGAGGGCCTGTTTGGAGAGGTGGCGGATGTCTCGGTCTTTTCCGTCATGGACGGGAGCGCCATGGGCGTGCTGCCCCATGCGGATCTGTTCGCCGCCTCCACGGACGCCTTTGGGTCGCCGGAAGAGCTGGCCCGCCACGTGCCTATCGACAGTCAGACCATGGCGGTGCAGGCCTCCTTCCGCTGGCAGGAGCTGCGGCGGCTGAAGGAACTGCCCGCCGGCAGCCGGGTGCTGTTTGTCAACATGACGGAGACCATGGCCCGGGAGGCCATCGCCCAGCTGGAGCAGTTCGGCATCACCCACGTCCATTGGATTCCCTTCTATCCCGGGGCAGAGCTGCCGGGGGATGTGCACATCGCAGTGACACCGGACGAAATGCGCTATGTGCCGGAGGAGATCGAGACCAAAATCGACGTGGGACAGCGGGCCTGCACCTCCGGCATGATGATCGAGATCGCCCTGCGGCTGGGGCTGGAGCATCTGCTGGAGACGGAGAAGTTCCAGACCTATTTCCAATCGATTGCAACCAGCAATTACAGCTTTGACCAGATGTTCGCCCGCTCCATCCGGCTGGAGAGCCAATTCCATATTTTAATGGAGACGCTGGAGGACGGCGTGGTGGGCGTCAACGAACGGGGCGAGGTCTTCGCCTGCAACCGCCATGCGGAGGAAATCACCCGTACCAGCGCCGACTTGGTGATGGGCAAGCCGGCCTCTCAGGTCTTCCCCTATCTCCCCTTCTCGAAATGTTTACAGGAGCGGGAGCGGCTGCCTGCCAAAATCATCCGCCTCAACGGCATCAACGTCAGCGCGGAGGTAGTGCCGGTGATGCGGCAGCGGGCCTGCATCGGCGCGTTTGCCATCCTGCAGCGGTTCAACGACGTGGAGGCCCGGCAGAGCCAGCTGCGCAACCAGCTGCTTCACAAGGGCTACCGCGCCAAGTACGGCTTTGAGGATGTGATCGGGGAGTCGGATGCCATCCAGAAGGCCAAGGAGGTGCTGCGGCGGATGGCTGTCAGCGAGAGCCCCATCCTGCTGATCGGCGAGACCGGCACCGGCAAGGAGCTGTTCGCCCACGCGGTCCACCGGGCCTCCCGGCGGCGGAACGGGCCCTTCGTGGCCATCAATGTGGCGGCCTTCCCGGAAAACCTGCTGGAGAGCGAGCTCTTCGGCTATGAGGAAGGGGCCTTCACCGGCGCCAAAAAGGGCGGCCGCCTGGGCCTGCTTGAGATCTCCCACCAGGGCACGCTGTTTCTGGACGAGGTGGAGGGCATGAGTCCGGCTCTTCAGGTCAAGCTGCTCCGGGTCCTGCAGGAACGGGAGATCATGCGGGTGGGCGGCACCTCCATCATTCCCATCGACGTGCGGATCGTGGCCGCCACCAACGAGTCTCTGGAGCGGAAGGTGGCGGAGGGCACCTTCCGCCGGGATCTGTATTACCGTCTCAGCACCCTGCCCATCGTCATCCCGCCCCTGTCGGAGCGGGGGGACGATCTGTTCCTGATCCTGGAGCAGTTCCAAAAGGAGCTGGGCGGCAGCTTCCGCCTGACGCCTCAGGTGCGGGGCTTTCTGAAATCCTACTCCTGGCCGGGCAACATCCGGGAGCTGCGGAACGTAGTGGAGTACTTTCTCTACACCGGCCACGATCCCATCACCATGGAGGACCTGCCCCCCACCGTGTTCCACAGAGCCCCGCAGGCGCCGATCCGGCAGTTGCCGGAGACGCCGCAGCAGCCTTCTTCTGATGTGTTCCGCTTTGTGCTGGAACAGCTGTATCAGGCCTCAGAGGCCCGGCAGCCCATCGGCCGGGAGCGGCTGCTGCAGCTGGCGCGGGATGCTTTTGTCCCCACTTCCCAACAGGAAATCCGAAGCATTCTGGCCCAGATGGCAGACCAGGGACTGGTCCGGGTCAGCCGGGGGAGGGGCGGCAGCCAGCTGACGCCGGAGGGCCGGCAGCTATACGAAACTGGTCGAATTTGATATTTAGATCAACCAATAAAACCATTTGAAAGCAAATTTGAGAAAACCGGTACCAAAATACGGCTCCGGGCGGGTTTGGCTTATCTGCCAAACCCGCCCGGAGATTTTTGGTTAGAATTTCCGATTGTCTCCTCTGTTTTAAATTCTTTTTCCGTTTCCTCGGTAATTCCCGCTTTTTTGGCATATATTTTGCTATATAACAAAGCATCAGCGCACAAGAACGCCGCAGAAAGGATGGATACCAATGACCTACCAGTTTGACGCGGTGGTGGACCGCTCCGGGAACCACTCCGCCAAGTATGACGAGCGGAAGAAGAAATTCGGCACAGAGGACGTGATCCCCCTGTGGATCGCGGACATGGACTTCAAGACCGCCCAGCCCATCATCGACGCTCTGAAGGCCCGGGCCGAGGAGGGCATCTGGGGCTATACCGCCCGGCCGGACAGCTATTTTGAGGCCATTCGGGGCTGGCAGAAGCGCCGCAACGGCTGGGATATCGACCAGTCCCTCATGAGCTTCAGCCTGGGCGTGGTACAGACCCTGTCCGCCTGCGTGAAGCTGTTCACCCCGGAGGGTGGCAGCGTCCTGATTCAGACGCCGGTGTACTCCGAGTTCTATGATATGACCGAGGCATGGAACCGCAAGGTTCTGGAGAATCAGTTCGTGGAGAAGGACGGCAAGTGGACCGTTGACTGGGCAGACTTTGAGGAGAAACTGAAGCAGGCGGACCTGTTCCTGCTGTGCTCCCCCCACAACCCCCTGGGCCATGTCTGGACGGAAGAGGAGCTGCGCCGGATGATGGAACTGTGCCTGAAGCATCACGTGCTGGTGGTCTCCGACGAGATCCACTCCGACCTGATCTTCCACGGCAAAAAGCACATCCCCACTGCCACCCTGTCCCCCGAGATCGCCGCCAACGTCATCACCGGCATCTCTGGCACCAAGACCTTCAACCTGGCCGGCCTGCAGGCCAGCACAGTGGTGTTCCCCAACGCGCACAAAAAGGAGGTCTTTGACAAGTTCTGGATGAACATGGATATCCACCGGAACAACGCCTTCTCCCTCACCGCCATGGAGGCGGCCTTCAACCAGGGCGATGAGTGGCTGGACCAGCTGCTTCCCTATCTCTCCGCCAACTTTGACTATGTGGTGGACTACTGTGAAAAGCGCATCCCCAAGATCAAGACCTATGCCCCCGACGCCACCTATCTGATGTGGCTGGACTGCCGGGAGCTGGGCATGGGCAATGAGGCGCTCCACGACTTCATGATCCGGAAGGCCAAGCTGGGCCTCAACGACGGCTGCTCCTTCGGCCGGAGCCTCAATGGCTTCATGCGCCTGAACGCCGCCTGCCCCCGCGCCACTTTGGAACAGGCCATGCGCCAGCTGGAGGCCGCTGTCAACAGCCTGTAATCCCCAGCAAGAGCGCGCAGAGAAATAAGGGAAAAGGAGAAAGAACATGGCAACCATTCAAAAGAAGAGCTTCTGGCAGCAGTACGGAGGCCTGATTCTGATTCTGGGCGGCATCGCCATCGGCGCCCTGATCGGCGCTTTCGCGCCCTCTGTGGGTACCACCATCAAGCCCATCGGCGATATCTTCCTGAATCTGCTGTTCACCATTGTGGTTCCTCTGGTGTTTGTGTCCATCGCCTCCGCAGTGGGCAGCATGGCCAACATGAAGCGCCTGGGCCGGATCCTGGGTTCCACCGTCGGCACCTTCATCTTCACCGGCCTGATCGCAGCGGCCTGCGTGCTGACCTGGGTCAACCTGTTCAGTCCCTCCGCAGGCGCCTCCATCCAGCTGACCACCGGCGAGGTAGGCGAGGCCCAGAGCGCAGGCGAGCTGCTGGTCAGTTCCCTGACTGTGTCCGATTTCTCCGACCTGTGGGATAAGTCCAACATGCTGCCCCTAATCATTTTCGCCATCATCTTCGGCTTCTGCGTGTCCGCCTGCGGCGGCGACGAGAGCCCTATGGGCAAGCTGCTGAACAACCTGAATGACATCATCATGAAGTTCGTGGGCGTCATCATGTTCATCGCTCCCATCGGCTTGGGCGCCTACTTCGCCAACCTGGTTGCCACCTATGGTCCAGAGATCGTGGGTGACTACGGCCGGTCCATGCTGGTCTACTATCCCCTGTGCCTGCTCTATGCGGTGATCTTCTTCCCGCTATATGCCTTCCTGGCCGGCGGCAAGCTGGGCGTCCGGATGATGATCCAGAACATCTTCCCGCCTGCCATCACAGCCTTTGCCACCCAGTCCTCCGCCGCCACCATTCCGGTCAACAAGGAGGCCTGTGACAACATCGGCGTGCCCAAGGACGTCAGCGACCTGGTGCTGCCCATGGGCTGCACCATGCACATGGACGGCTCCGTCCTCAGTTCCATCGTGAAGATCGCCTTCCTGTACGGCGTCTTCGGCAAGGACTTCGTCGGCGCGGAGACCTATGCCATGGCCATCGTTGTGGCCATTCTCTCCGCCTTTGTGCTCTCCGGCGCTCCCGGCGGCGGCCTGGTGGGCGAGATGCTGATTGTCAGCATGTTCAACTTCCCCGCCGAGGCATTCCCCATCATCGCCACCCTGGGCTTCATCTTCGACCCTGCCGCCACCTGCCTGAACTCCTCCGGCGACACCATCGCCTCCATGATCGTCACCCGTCTGGTGGAGGGCAAGGACTGGCTCGTGAAGGCTGTGGCCGCCAAGAAGGAGACCGCCTGATTCCATCGCTTTCCAGATTGATTTTATCAGCTATCCAATTTTAGAAAAGGAGTTTTTCACATGAACGTCATTGAAACCAAGAATGCCCCCGGCGCCATCGGCCCCTATTCCCAGGGCTACGCCTTTGGAGATCTGGTCATCACCTCCGGTCAGATCCCGGTGGACCCCGCCACGGGCACTACCCCCGAAGGTATCTCCGCCCAGGCGGAGCAGAGCTGCAAAAACGTGGGCGCCATCTTGGAGGCTGCCGGTTCCGGCTTTGACAAAGTTGTCAAGACCACCTGCTTCCTGGCGGATATGGGCGACTTCGCCGCCTTCAACGAGGTGTACGCCAGGTATTTCACCTCCAAGCCCGCCCGCAGCTGCGTGGCCGTGAAAGACCTGCCCAAGGGCGTGCTCTGCGAGATCGAAGCCATCGCTGAGGCCTAAGCCGCCTTTTCAGCACAAAGAGGGGCCGTCTGCACTCCATTCCGGGTGCGGACGGCCCCTCTTGTCTGTCTTCGATTCCAGTTTTTCATGCTGGCCAGCTTTCTTAGCCGGAGAAATTGACTTCGTTTTTCGCTTTTGTTACAATAGAATCAAACTGTTATAAAAGATTTCCGGTCAAATTTGAAAGAGAGGTCCCTGCCCATGTCCAATTCCCGTGTTGAAAGCCACAGCCGCGCCGAATTGCGCAACAAGATCATCAGCACAGCCACCCTGCTCGAGATCCTGTTGTCCGGCCTCGTCCTCATCGGCCTGCTGCTGTCGATGGTGCCGCTGCTGAAGTGGATGCCCGGCCTGCTGTTCGACGGCAACGACGCCGAGGTGAGCATCTTCTTACAGCGGGCGCTGGACATCGTCATCGGCATCGAGTTCATCAAGATGCTGGCCAAGCACAGCCCCGGTTCCAGCCTCGAAGTGCTGCTCTACGCCATCGCCCGCCACATGGTGGTGGGTCACGAATCCGCCCTGGAGAACCTGCTGAGCGTGGGCGCCATCGCCCTCATCTTCATCGTGCGGAAGTTCTTCTTCGTCCCGGCCTTCGGCGCTCATCTGCCCGACGGCCACCCCGCACCCGACCTCACCCCTTCCCAGAGCGGCATCCCGTCAGAGGAATTCGCCTCCCGGCTGCGCAAGCATCTCAGCCGTAAGTCTGCTGAACGGGAAGAGACCATTGCCATCGAAGACCCCGCGTATGAGGACAACACCGATACCCTCTTGGAGACCGACGCGAAATAACTCTGCCAAACAGCAAAATGCCCCGCAGGACGCTCGTCGAGAGCTGCCTGCGGGGCATCTTTTTATGCTTAGTTGCTCTTGTGCTTCTGGCCGAAACGGTACTCCTTGCCGTCCCGGATGCGCTGGATGTTGGAACGGTGCATCCAGATGACCATGCCGCCCATGATGGCAGCGCCGACGGTGCAGACCACCACGTCCTGAGTCGGCAGGCCGCGCATGAGGCTGTACACCAGCGTCAGGACCGGGTAGGCCGCGGCCATGGTGATGCTGCCCAGCGACACCATGCCGGTGGGGACCAGGCAGACGAGGAAGATGAGTGCCAGCACCGGCAGCAGCACCGGCTGGACTGCCAGAATGGCACCGGCAGCCACCAGTACGCCCTTGCCGCCCTTGAAGCCGAAGTAGATGGGCTTGGAGTGGCCCACCACGGCGAGGATGGCGGCGAGGTAGACGCCCAGATAGGGCGAGACGGCAGCGTCGGCGGGCAGATGGCCGAACAGCCACCGGCCAAGGCAGACGGCCACGACGCCCTTGAGCACATCGCCCACCGCCGTGAGGGCAGCGGCTTTCTTGCCGAAGGTGCGCAGCATGTTGGTCATACCGGCAGCGCCCGAGCCGTGGGTGCGGACGTCGTCATGGTACAGGTATTTGCTGACGAGGATGCCGGTGTCCACGCTACCCAGCAGATAGGCTTCGGCAGCGACCGCCAGCACAATGAGAAATGCGGTCATAGAACCAGTCTCCCTTCCTTATACGTCCTTCGCGCCCACTTCGCCGGAGCCGCGCTCACGCACGACAAGGCGGATAGGGGTGTGCTCCAGACCAAAGTTCTCGCGGATCTGGTTGATGATATACCGCTGATAGCTGAAGTGGAACAGGTGCTTTGCGTTGACGAAGGCCACGAACGTCGGCGGACGGGTGGAAGCCTGGGTCAGGTAGAAGATCTTCAGGCGGCGGCCCTTGTCGCTGGGCGGCTGCATCCGAGCGGTGGCACGGGCCAGCATCTCATTCAGCACACCGGTGGGCACGCGGGCACCGTTCTGGCTGTCCACGTCGCGGATGAGCTGCATCAGCTTGTTGACGTTGTAGCCGGTCTGGGCCGAGATGAAGATGATGGGAGCGTAGCCCATGAAGCTGAAGCACTCGGCATAGCCCCGGCGCTGCAGTTCCATGGTGTTGGTCTCCTTGCCCTCCACGGCGTCCCACTTGTTGACGACGATGATGCAGGCTTTGCCCTGGTCGTGGGCGTAACCGGCCACCTTGCTGTCCTGCTCGGTGAAGCCGACGGTGGCGTCCACGAGGATGAGGGCCACGCGGCTGCGCTCGACGGCGGCCAGTGCGCGGACGACCATGTAGCGCTCGAGGCCGTCGGTGATGTTGCTGCGCTTGCGCAGACCGGCGGTATCGGTGAAGATGAACTTGCCATAAGCGTTGTCCACGGGGGTATCGATGGCGTCGCGGGTGGTGCCGGCCTCGTTGGCCACGATCATGCGGTTCTCCCCGAGGATGCGGTTAGTCAGGCTGGACTTGCCCACGTTGGGACGGCCGATGATGGCGACGGGGATGCGGTCTTCCTCCACGACGGTCTCACTGAAATCGAGGTGGGCGCAGACGGCGTCCAGCAGGTCGCCGGTGCCGTGGCCGTGGACGGACGAAATGGGCATGACTTCGTCGAAGCCGAGGTTATAGAACTCGTAGAGTTCCATGGGTGTCTCGCCCACGTTGTCGCATTTGTTGACAGCGAGGATGATGGGCTTGTGGCTGCGGCGCAGCATATGGGCCACGTCCTCGTCGGCAGCGGTCAGGCCGTTGCGCACGTCCACCACCATGATGATGCAGTCGGCGGTGTCGATGGCGATCTGGGCCTGCTCGCGCATATGGGCCAGGATACCTTCGGTGGCCTTGGGCTCGATGCCGCCGGTATCCACCAGCAGGAACTCGTGACCGCTCCACTCGCAGTTGGCGAAGATGCGGTCGCGGGTGATGCCCGGGGTATCCTCCACGATGGCCAGACGCTGGCCGCAGAGCTTATTGAACAGGGTGGACTTGCCCACGTTGGGGCGGCCCACCACAGCAACGATCGGTTTGCTCATAGGGGGGTTCCTCCTTTCACAAAAGGGGTAAAATTACGGTCTTCTCCGGCGGGCGATATGCAGGCCGCTGCGCAGCAGGGCCTTGGCCTCGTCGCCGCCGCTGGTGGGCAGGACTTCCACCTTTACGCCGAGCCGCTGGCCCAGCTGCTCGATGGTCATATCATCGAGGAAGGTGTCCTTCTCCTCCCGCAGCATCACGGCAGGCACGCCCAGGGTGCCGCTGGACAGCCGGCCCTCGCACTGGGCGATGATGTCCGTCGCCGTGACGAGGCCCGCCACGCCGACGTTGCCGCCGAAGAAGTTATTTTTGATGGGATGGACTTTTACTTCTATCATGGGGTACTGGCGGTGGAGCTCGTCCATCATCTCGGTGATGAGGGGCGCGGCCATGGTGCCGGTGACGACATCCATCTTTTTGGTGCCATAGATGCGGTGGGGCTTTTCCAGCTCGGCCAGAAATTCCTCCCGGAAGAGGCTCATCATGCCCACGCCGTTTTCCAGCTGGTCGTAGTCCTCATAGAACTCCGGCTCCGGGATGGGGCGGCCGGCCTTGAGGTACCACTCATCGCTGGGGTAGATGATGCGCTTGCCGTGGCGGCGCTTGCACTCGTCGCCGAACTCTTCCATGATGTCGATGACGGCGGCGCTGGTCTCAGCGTCGTAGGGCGTCTGCTTGAAGAGGTTCTGGCGGTAATCCGTCACGCCGCAGGGGACTGCCGCCACGCTCTGCACCATCGGGGTCAGCTCCAGCAGGTCGGTGAGAGTGCGGCGCAGCTCGTCGCCGTCGTTGATGCCCCGGCAGAGCACCAGCTGACAGTTGACGGCGATGCCGCCTTCCACCAGACGGGGCAGATACTTCAGCACCTCGCCGCCCCGTTTATTCGCCAGCATCCGCACGCGGAGCTGGGGATTGGTGGTGTGGACCGAGATGTTGATGGGCGAGATGTGCATCTTGATGATGCGGTCGATCTCGTGGTCCTGCATGTTGGTCATGGTGATATAGTTGCCAAACAAAAAGGACAGGCGCTCGTCGTCGTCCTTGAAGTAAAGGCTCTCACGCATTCCCGGGGGCAGCTGGTCGATGAAGCAAAACATGCAGTGATTGGAGCAGGAGTGCTTCTGGTCGCCCAGATAGGTGGAAAAGCCGCAGCCGAAGGGGCCGCGCTCTTCCCGCCGGACGTCCCACTCCCGGATGCCGTCCGCCACCTTTGCTTTGAGGTGGAAGCTCTTGCTGTCGGTATAAAAATCATAGTCCAGCGTGTCGTTCAGCTCGTTGCCGTCCACGCTCAGCAGCTCGTCGCCGCCAGCGAGGCCGAGGACAGCGGCTTCGCTGCCCTCTTCCACGCGCTCGATCTTGATGGCCATGCTTTCACCTCACAATTTCGTTTTCAGGACAAAGCAAGAAGGGGAAGGCATTGCGCCCTCCCCTTCTGTACATAACACCAATGTGCCACCAATTTTGCGCAAATTAGGCCTTCTTGATGACTTCCTCGCCCTTGTAGTAACCGCAGTTGCCACATGCCTGGTGGGGGAGCTTCAGAGAGCCGCAGTTGCTGCACTTGACCAGTGCGGGGGCCTCCAGCTTCCAAACATTGCTGCGACGCTTGTCGCGGCGGGCCTTGGAAAGATGTCTCTTAGGTACTGCCATATTTTTGCACCTCCTTGATGGGTTTCTCAGTTCAGCAGTGATTTGAGTATCGCTAGCCTTGCGTCTGCGGGTTCGGCCTCAGCTTCTGCCGGAGGGCAGATACATTCGGCCATCTTCTTCCCGCACCGGGGACACAAGCCCGGGCAGTCAGCGCTGCAAAGCAGCACCGTCGGTATCTGGAACATGAATTCCTGACAGAGCCATTCATCCACATCCAAATGCCCTTTTTCGTTGAGGGGCAGGTCGAAATCCGGGTCGTCCAGATCGCGCTCCCTGACTGTCCACTCTGCTTGCACCGTCTCTTCCCGTTCGACGGGGTCGAGGCAGCGGGCGCACTCTCCGTGCACCAATGCGTTTGCCCGCAGCGTCATCCGGATCTCCTCGCCATCCGGCACCGCCTCAAAGCGGGCCGTCACAGGCTGCTCGATCCTTGCACCGGCAAAATCCTTTGCAGACAAATCACACTGAAACTCTGCGGTGTAGGGCTTCGTGCCGGATACGATAAACTTTCTCAGGTCAAATTGCATAGTACACCTCATAAAAGGCTGCTTTGTTAGTATAGCGCCAACACAGCCCTTTGTCAACACCAAAACAGGCAGAAAACCGAAAAAATTTCAAATTCTCCGGTTTCCTGCCTGTCTGGGATGCTTCAAATCAGAAATTTCAGAGTTATTTTACAGGTACTTCTTCACATCGTGGGGCAGAGCAGCCTCGTCAGCGCTGACAGTGACAGTGACCTTGATGGAGTCGCCAGCGGCAGCAGCGATCTCGTCCAGAACGACGCCCAGACGGTTGATGTCGTGATCCAGCACCTTCAGGATGCCGTCGATGTACAGGTCAGTGATGTCATAATTGCTTGCCAGCAGGCCGGCCACGAAGCCGTACAGCATCTCGCCGCCGGCGATCTTGTACTCGTCCAGGTCGATGAGACGGGCGGCGTTGGGGACCTCATAGGTCAGCTTCATGCCCTTCTCGACGACAACGACGTTGCCCTTGGAGGTCTTGACCGAATCGTTGATCATGTCGATCATAGCCTTGGTCTTACCGGAGCCTTTGGTGCCAACAATCAGTTTAATCATAGTTCTGTCCTCCTGTATTTTCCACGCCTCACGGCGGGAGATCGTTTTTTGTTCCGCTTGCTCTTACTTCAGCTTTGCTTCCAGCTCGGCGGTCAGGTTCTCATAACCCGGCTTGCCCAGCAGAGCGAACATGTTCTTCTTATAGCTCTCGACACCCGGCTGGTTGAAGGGGTTGACGCTCAGCAGGTAGCCGCTGCAGGCGCAGG